>Ga0114938_1000154_pt1 | contig 54906 bp, 42 predicted proteins | sample AshMeaBigSpring_FD_88675 | JGI IMG/M metagenome (GOLD analysis project Ga0114938, IMG submission 88675) | Groundwater microbial communities from Big Spring, Nevada to study Microbial Dark Matter (Phase II) - Ash Meadows Big Spring | ecosystem: Environmental > Aquatic > Deep subsurface >...
AAAAGATGTGCAGCGTATTACTGGTAAGTCTGAACGTTACAGCCGAATGTTACTGCAAAAAATTAAAGAAGCTTTCAGCAAACAAGAACACCAGTTCGTTAGTGTTGAAGAGTTTTGCAGTTATACAGGGCTAAAAATAGACCAGGTACAGCCATTACTTTTGGACTAGTTTTAGAAGCTAAAATAGCTTGCAACCCAAACTACTACTACATTTAACTTGTTCAAAAATTAGTTTGGTTAGCGTAGAAAAACGTATATTTGTATCAATAAGATTTAAAGTTCTTTGGTTGTATTTAGCAATGACCTATTTAGTGACCTGTAATAATATCTAACAGCGAAACGCAATACCGGTAAGGGTTTCAGAAAAAAGCACAAATCCCGTCCGGTTCGCTAGAAGCCTTGTAAATAAAAAATTTGCAAGGCTTTTTTAGTTTTAGGATAAAAATTTAGCAAAAGACATTATCAAGCTAAAAATTCTCTTTCTTTTAATCTGTACTAAAAACGGGAAGCCTTCAACAAAAAGGAGTAATTATCAATCATAAAACAGCGATGAGATTAATTAACTTATTAGGATTGAAAAGTATTATCAGGGTAAAAAAATAAAAATCATATAGAGGAGAAAATAGAAAAATTACTCCTAATATATATAGCAAAAGAACTATAAGACTTCAGCCCCAAATTAAAAATGGGCAACAGATATAAAGGAGTTTAATATATCTAGAATAAAATTGTATTTATAGCTATTTATAGACTTATTTAATCAAGAAATAATTAGCTATGAACAAACAGAAAGGACAGTGTTTGAACAGGTAGTAATGATGCTAAAGAAAGCGTTTAAAAATATTCCAAACGACACTAATTTAATGCTGCATTGTAACTGGGGCTGGCAATATCAAATTAGCCATTATCGAAAACTTCTTCGAAACGATTAAATTAGAATTATTTTAAAGAGAAAATTTAAACCAATTGTGCAATTAAAACAAAAAATAAAAGGCTATGTTTATGTTACAACAATTACTGAACCAAATAAAATCTAATAATAATGAGTCCGATAAAAAATCGAACTCATTATTATTAAAACAATTAATAAATTTGTCTAGAGTTTTGGTACAGTCTAAATTATGAAACTGCTTTTTGATTTACAGTATTAAATTTTTCTATTCCAATTTAACCCCACAAATTAGCAGGATAAACACCATTTGCCAATAAAGCAGCTATACTTGCTCTAACTCCTTCTGCATCTTCTTTATAGGTGACGCCAAACCATTTTGCATCGGTAGGTATTACTTCTACTTTTCCTAAACCTCTTTTCATAAACTGATCGGTAATTTTAGGAATATAAAACTCAGACTTTGGAACAGCCATTTGAGTGTCTAAAAATTCTTCAAACAAATTTTCTGCTATTGAAATAAAACTCTTTCCAAAGCAGAAAAAGTTCATACTTACTTTAGTGCTAATAGGCAATTCTGTAGTTGCTCCATCTTCTTCAAACACCATTACATCATCTTTCTTATAAATGGTTGGTCGTTCCGTAATTCCTACCAAATTACCTTGTTCATCAATACTACAAACACCACGGCTAACACTTCCATTTTCACTCAATGTATTGGCTAATTGATAACCAATTAAAGCATATAAAGTATCGCTACATTTTTCATTGATAAAATTAGCAGCTTGTACAAATCCATCTTTACCATAAAAGTCATCGGCATTAATTACAGCGAAAGGGTCGTTTAAAACCTCTTTACAACACAACAAAGCATGCCCTGTTCCCCATGGTTTTGTTCTATCAGCAGGTATTGCTCTTCCACCTAAATAAGATTCTAATTTTTGATAAACGTATTCCGTTTTAATTTTTCCAGCTAACTTAGGTTCAAAGGTATTTTTAAACGATTCGGCAAATTCTTCTCTAATAATAAACACAACTCTACCAAATCCTGCTCTTATTGCATCGTAAATTGAATAATCCATTATTGTTTCACCATTTGGCCCAAAACCTTCTACCTGTTTCATTCCACCATAACGACTAGCCATTCCGGCAGCTAAAATTACCAACGTAGGTTTTTCCATATTTTATAGATTTTACTGTTTATAACTTGGTAAAAGTAGAACATATCAATTGTTAATCCAATAGATTTGCTTATCAATTATAACATGTTACTATTTAATAATAAAAAAATCAAAATTCAATCGTTAGAATTAAAAAATAAGTCTAAAAAAAATGTTGTAAATGTTCTCAGACTCGATGAAATTGACAAGGTAATCAGCGGTAATAAAATTTTTAAACTACAGGTTTCGGTACAAAAAGCCATTGAGCTTAAGTATTCTGGAATTGTTACTTGTGGAGGAGCCTTTTCAAACCATATTGTTGCTACAGCGGCTACTTGCAATGCTTTAGGATTAAAAAGTAAAGGAATTATTCGTGGTGAAACAATTCCCTTTAACCATACTTTACAACATGCTACAGAAAATGGTATGGAATTATTTTTTGTTGATAGAAACACGTTTAAAGACAAAAAAAAGTTGCAACAACAATTTGAAAAAGATGGCTATTATTGGATAAATGAAGGAGGCTATAGCATTGATGGAGCAGTTGGTGCAGCAGAAATTTGCAATTACATTGATGATAGTTATACACATATTGTATGTGCTTGTGGCACAGGAACCATGATGGCAGGAATAATTAAAGGTGCAAACACCCATCAACAAGTGATTGGCATTTCGGTATTAAAAGGTTATCAAAACTTAGAAAACGATATTGCTGCTTTGCTTACTGAAACTGAGAAAAACAAATCATTTCAAGTGTTACATAATTATCATTTTGGTGGCTATGCCAAACATCCACAATCATTAATTAATTACATGAATGATTGTTACCAACAACACCATTTACCCACAGACATTATTTATACGAGCAAACTCATTTTTGCTGTAGAAGATTTATTATCGCAACAATATTTTGGAGAATCTGCTAAAATAATGGTGATACATAGTGGAGGCTTACAAGGCAATTTATCGCTTCCTAAAAATACGCTTGTTTTTTAAAAAGAAGACTACTTTAAATTACTCTATCAATCTATATCTAGTGCTAATATTGTTGACAGTATATTTGCGAACATGAAATTTTTAAAACTGTATTTTCTTGTATCTTTTGTAGGAAGTTTCTTATTAAATGCAAATGCACAGGATACACTTCCTAATTTTAGTGTACAAGATTTAGGAAAAGATAAAGTGTTGATTAGTTGGAATAATCCATTTCCAAATTGTGTGCAAATAGCTGTTCAGCGTTCGTTTGATAGCACTCGTTTTTTTACCACAATTTATTCAGCCCAATCTCCAAATTTACCACAAAATGGATTTGCAGATATTAAAATGCCTGCCGGTTTAAAACCTTTTTATAGAATATTTTATGTGTTAGAAGGTGGAAAATATTTTTTTTCGAAATCTAAAACAGTTAGTCCTTATATAAAATCTGCAGCCATTAACAATCCTTCAAATAATCTTCCTAAAAAAACAACAGATAGTAGAGAAATTGATAACAGAACAATAATTACTCCAACAGAAAAAGAACCCACAAAAGAGCCCATAAAACAACCTGAAAAAAAAGTAGAAAAGCCGGTTGAAGAAAAATATTTTATCAATATTTATAAAAGAACAAAAGATACTTTATACGCTCAAATAGAATCTAAATTGTACAAGCAGTTTAGAGATTCAATTATTCAAAAAACAAAAGACACACTATATACTTTAGCTGCCAACGAAATTTTACTGAAACCATTTATTCCCAAACCCATTTGGAAGCCATCTGCCTATTTGTTTACCAATAATGCAGATGAAATATCTATTAAACTAGGAAATACTAAGCTGAATAAGTACAGCATTAAATTTTTTGAAGAAGATGGAACGGAATTATTTACCATTAAACATGTAAAAGAAAGTGAACTTATTTTAGATAAATCCAATTTTTTACATGCAGGATGGTTTGTATTTGAATTGTATGAAAACGATAAACTAAAAGAACGAAACAAATTTTATGTTCCTAAACTTTTTTAATGCGTTTTATACCAAATAAGCATTAAACACCCATTCAAAATTGCGTTTTACCCTATCTTTTACATCGTACATCGGCACTTTTGTACCCAACTCTTTTTCTAGGCTTGTAACCTGCTTGTTTACAATGCCACAAGGAACAATATAATCGAAATAGTTTAGGTCTGTGTTTACATTTAAAGCAAAACCATGCATGGTTATCCATCGGCTACATTTAATGCCCATAGCACAAATTTTTCGTTCTTTTCCAGGTATTGTTGCATCTATCCATACACCTGTTTCACCTTCACTTCTTTCTCCTTTAATGCCATATTCTGCCAATGTTAAAATAATCACTTCTTCTAAACTACGTAAATACCAACCTAAATCTGTTTTAAACTTATCTAAATCTAAAATTGGATAGCCTACCAATTGTTCAGGACCATGAAACGTAATATCTCCTCCTCTATTGATATGAAAAAATTCAATTCCTTTTTGCAAACGCATTTCTTCATTAATCAATACATTTTCTTGATTACCACTTTTACCCAATGTGTAAACAGGAAGATGCTCTACAAACAATAAATGATTTGTTGTTTGTGGTATAAATATGTTGGTACTAATGGCTTTATATTGTTCTGTTTTTGCTTCTACATTTTGTTTCAACAAAATTTCTTGTAAATCCCACACTTCTTTATACCTTCTTGTGCCTAAATCTTTAAAAAAAACTTCTTGTTTCATACTGCAAATTTACTGCTGCAAAAACCATTTAATTGCATATTTATCAACACTCAATACTATTCAACATTTGAAAATTGCCGAGCCAACGCATCACTAAAAATGCAGTTGTATATTTGCCCACTATGAATGTAGATGTAGCCATAATACAAGAAGAATCTACGGAAGACTTATATGAGAAAAAAGTTTTTTCTGTAGATAAAGGTCAAGAATCGGTACGAATTGATAAATGGGTTCAAAATCATGTTGAAGTTGCTACAAGAAACAAGGTTCAGCAAGCGATAGAATCGGGTTTTTTAACGGTGAATGGAAAGGTGGTGAAAAGCAACTACAAAATTCGTCCAGGTGATGAAATTGTATTGATGAGTTATATTAATCCTGAATATACTGTTTTAAAATCTGAACCCGTTCCATTAAATATTGTGTATGAAGATGAAGATGTATTGGTAATCAATAAACAACCCAATATGGTTGTTCATCCTGGTATAGGCAATTTTTCTGGAACTTTATTAAATGGAGTTTTGTATCATTTATTACAGCAAAATCCTACTTTAACAGAAGAAACTTTACCACGTTATGGTTTGGTACATAGGATTGATAAAAACACAACTGGATTAATTGTTTTAGCCAAAAATGCAGATGCTGCTGCACATTTAGCCAAACAATTTTACAATCATACAGTTCAAAGAAAATATGTTGCCGTTGTTTGGGGAAATGTAGAAAATGAACAAGGAACAGTAAATGCACACATAGCTCGTCATCATCAATTTAGAAAAATGTTTGCTGCTTACCCTGATGGCGAAACAGGAAAACATGCCATTACACATTATTCTGTTTTAGAAAGAATGAATTATGTTTCTGTAGTAGAATGTGTACTTGAAACGGGTAGAACACACCAAATACGTGTACACATGAAGCATATTGGCCACACATTATTTAACGATTGGGAATATGGTGGCGATAGAATTTTAAAAGGCACTATTTACACCAAATACAAACAATTTGTAGATAATTGCTTTGCCATTTGCCCACGTTGTGCATTACATGCTAAAACCTTAGGTTTTATTCATCCAAGAACCAATGAACCTGTTTTTTTTACAACGGATTTACCCACAGATATGCAGCAATTAATAGAAAAATGGAGAAATTATATTGGGCATCCTAAGGCTGAATAAGTTTTTAAAATCAACTAAGTTTTTGTTATTCAACAAGCTAATAAAACGCATCACCTATATTTGTTCACTCAAACATATTTTACCAAATGCATACAACTGATATTCGTAATAATTGGACAATTTCTGAAATTGAAGATATTTACAACACTCCCCTTTTAGAACTAGTGTTTAAAGCAGCAAGTTTACATAGACAATACAATGATACAGCAGAAGTACAGGTTTGTACTTTACTCAGCATAAAAACAGGTGGATGCAGCGAAGATTGTGCTTATTGTCCACAAGCTGCTCGTTATAATACCGATGTTAATGTGCAAGCATTAATGAAAAAAGAAGACGTTTTAAGCTATGCTCAAAAAGCAAAAGAAGCTGGTAGCACTAGATTTTGTATGGGTGCAGCTTGGAGAGAAGTGAGAGATAACAAAGATTTTGACAGGGTTTTAGATATGGTAAAAGGAGTAAATGAAATGGGTATGGAAGTCTGCTGTACTTTAGGAATGCTTACAGAAGACCAGGCTAAAAAATTAGCAGATGCAGGTTTGTATGCTTATAACCATAATTTAGATACAAGTAAGGAACATTACAGTGAAATTATTTCTACAAGAACCTACGATGATCGTTTACAAACTTTAGAAAACGTACGTAAAGCTGGTGTTACCGTTTGTTGTGGTGGAATTATTGGATTAGGAGAAACACATGAAGACAGAATTAAAATGCTACATACTTTGGTAACCTTACCTGAACATCCTGAAAGTGTACCTATTAATGCTTTAGTGCCGATTAAAGGAACACCATTAGAAAACAATAAGAAAGTAGATATTTGGGATATGGTTAGAATGATTGCTACTGCAAGAATTTTAATGCCTAAAACAATGGTTCGTTTAAGTGCTGGTAGAACAGATATGAGCATTGCTGAACAAGCCCTTTGTTTTATGGCTGGTGCAAATTCAATTTTTGCTGGAGATAAATTGTTAACCACACCAAACCCTAGTTTCGATGAAGATAATGTAATGTTTCAACTATTGGGTTTACAGCCAAGAAAAGCTTTTAAAGAAGAAAAAAAGCAATACTTAAGAGAAATGATAGAAGCGTAACTTTCTATATTCAAAATAAAAAATCCCCTTTTTGTTATCATTGCAAAAAGGGGATTTTTATTTAATGAATTCAATTAAACTATTAAATTTCTACCACTTCTGTTTTACTTACATAATCATGTAAGGGCTTATCTAAAAAAGGAATAAAAAAACAATCAATTAAAGTAATACGAGTAAGGCTTCGTACAAAAACTTTCAGCACATTGGCCTTTGTTCCATTTCTGTTCACCACTTTACTGTAGCTTAACCATTTACCAGGGGTACGTGCAAAAACGGCTTCGAAAAAACTATAAAATATAAAAGAAACACTAAAAAATAATGTGCCGAAATTAATAGGAAATAGCCCATAAAATCGAACATACCAATTCCATACTTGAAAAGATAAAATACTTATGATAAATATAATGAGTGTATCTACTAAAAAATTAATCACTCTTGTGCCTATTCCTACTGCTTTCATGTTGCAAAGTTATCGCATCAAGTACATCTTTCCGTAACCGGCTTTAAAATATTTATCGGTATCTACATTTCCCCCATTTCTATCGGTGGTTTTAAATTTATCGAGTGTATTACCATTTAAGTTGGTAATAACTCTATATAAATACACACCATTGGCCAATTTTGCTCCAAACATATCTGTTCCATCCCATTTAAAATCGGTTATGTTGTTTCCAATTCTTATTGGTCCTAGTTCAGATTTTGTAATTTCTCTTACAATTTTCCCAGTAACCGTTAGTATTTGAATTTTTATGTTCTGAGGCACTTCACTACCAGTTAATGTAAATGCAAAAGCAGTAGATGTAGTAAATGGATTGGGGTAATTAAAAACATTACTAATCATTGGTTTATTGTATACTTTAAACGCAATTCTATATTCTTGTGTAGCCGCTGCATTGTCGCTTTTATCTTTTCCTGTTACAATTAATTCATAATCGCCATCTTGTTGTAAGTAAGGCGAAAAATCTACAATTGCTTTATTATTGGTTGTAGTGGCAGCAGTAAATCTTAGTGTATCGTTATTAAATCTAAATCTTCGTGTGGTAAAATTTGGATATCGTAATTGTACTGTTACTAGTGACGTATCATTTAACAACTGAAACGTTGATTCATCTTTCAATTCAATTCTGATTGCAGGTTTTGAAGAAACGATATCATTGTTTAAAATGTGTACGCCATCAAAAGTTACATCAAGCAAAGGCTTTTTATCGTCTACTTTAACAAAGAAATTTTTGTATAAAAAGTTATTAAATCGATGCTGCTCTATTGGATTATTCGAAGGATTTACATCTATAAACAACGTATTATTTCCACTAAAAGCTTTGGTGTCAATTAATGTTCTAATAGTTGCTGTATCATTGGCTGCAATTTTTTTCAGTTTATTTACACTAAATGTATTGGTAACATTGCTTTGGTTAACTACTTGCAACTTTACGTCTAAACTATCACTGAAAGTTGTATTGCTAACATTTTTAAAGGCAATAGCAATTGATAATGGCTCACCTGCTTCAAGCGTATCTTTTATGTTGTATAGAACATTTGGCGATAGTGCACCCTCACTTACCATATTTCCAGTTAACCTCCAATATCTCAATTGATATGGCGTAAAATGAATACTGTCTTGATTTTTCATTGCCAATTTCAAATATGGATAGTTGGTAGCATTGATACCTGAAATATCAACGTTTTGATTATTGGCCAAAACGGTAAGCAACTTCGTTTCTTGTCCAGATGTATTCACCCCAAATACATCAATTTGTGGAATATCTCCATTTGAATTATCCAAACTACTTCCACGCCATTGCAGTTGTTTCCAACTAGTAGCTGGGCCAAATGTGGGTGAATAAATATATCCTAAAGTATCCGTATTAGTTATAATAGCATTGATTAAAATATTATCAAATAAGCCATTGGTAAACTTTGAAATTGGAGTAAACGATGGATTGTTTTTGGTATAAATAAAACTCCAAGTTCTTGGTGCATTAAACGAATCGATGTCTGAAAAACCTGCTTGTTTCAATAAATGATACATAGTATTGCTTGTTCCATCATTTATCCAATCGTTTACAAATCCAACGGGTGAATTGTCAAAAATTAATCTTGCAGTAACAAGGGCTCCATTTGGTATCCAATTCATAAAATCTCTGATTTTGTTTCTATTGGCTACATCTAAATACGAAAATTCAAAATTGTAAGCACTACCCACAGATGCACACGACATTGCACTACCCATAAATCCACCATAAGTACCTCCATTTCCTATCATTGACGGATTAGTTTGATTAAAGAATGGTTTTAAGGTAACTGGATCAAAAACATTAAAAATGATAGAATTACCAATACATGCACTTTGAGTAATAATTTGTCCATTTACTGTAATTTGAAAATTAACAGGTTCTCTGTAGTATGGAAAAATAGAATGCGTTATTTGCAATAAAGATTGATTATTACCAAACTTCCAACGTCTTGAATTGCTATCTAAACTAATTCTGCTTGTATTCGATTTAAAATGCTGATATAAATGCGACTGGCCAAAACCTGTTTCTAAACTCTTAGAGGTGTACATGAAACTACTTTCGTTAAATCTAGTTGGTCCATTGCTTGCTACTTGTGCAACACGCCAATAATAAACAGTACTGTCTGTAAATGTAATTGCAGGATCAAATTCTACTACACCACCTACACTTGCTACATTTCTCGAAATTTTAAATGGAGAATTAAATAATGCCGTAGTATCTAACTCTAAAAGGTAGTTTTTAGTAGTGCTTAACGGATTGGCTGTTGAAGCGATTAATTTAGAAGTAGTTTGATTAATAATTGAAAAATTATATGGATAAACTGGTCTTAATTCATCATCAAAAATTACAAATGATTTAGAAACAATGTTGTTGCTTTCACTCATTTCATCATACTTTCCATCATCATCTATTTGTACAATAATGTTGTTGGTTCCTCTGTCTCTTGTTGCTATAATAGGTACATTAATACTAATCGAATCAACAAATCGAACGGATTTTATTTTTCTAGAAAAAAGATTCACCATACTTCCGTCAGGATATTGACGTTTAATGCTTACCATCAACGAATCTCCTGTGGCTTTTCCAATATTGTAAATTCTTGTTTTTACAGTAAATTGATTATCTGCAACAGATAATATAGCAGGACTAACGATTACTTGTGGTGCTTCAATTACAAAATCTGGTTTATCGCTGCTGTATATTTTTAATGCAGGATCTCCATGTAAAATGGTTTGTTCTGCATGTTGACGAGCAAAATAATCACTAAAATTTCCCGAACTATTTTGAAGCGTAGCAATAGCATCGGCCATATTTTTAGAAATAGTTTTACCATAACCTGTACTTCTTGACGCAGAACGATAAAATCCAGATGAATAAGTATCTAAATAAGTGGTTAACCCAAAATGTGTACTAGCAATAAAACCAATTGCTCCTTTTTTAGGAGCTAATACAAATTTTTCTGCCAAAGCTGTAGTTACAGAAAAACGAGATTCATCAAAGTCGAAAAAGTTACCAGCACTACAGCCATTTACCAAAAAGAAAGGATATTTACCCGTATTGTTATAAACAGAAGGATCGTTTAAATTATAGTCTAATGCTGATGCTGCTGAATGTCCAAAATAGCTAAGCAAACTAATGCCACTTGCAAATAAATTTTCCATTTCTGCATTGGTGATTGTAGTTACAGCACCAGTTGTGCTTTTACCAAAATTGTTAACCGTAGCTCCAATTAAAGTATCTTTTGCAATATTTTCATAGCCTCGTAAATAACCAGTTAGTAGTGCATCTAAATTGGCATCATTTGCACCAGCAACGTGTACCATTTGCTTCATCCAAGCTTTACTAGCAATGGTTTGATTGGTATTGATTGCTTGTAAATCAAAATCTTTTACTTTATCTAAATAAACAGCTACTTCTTGTGGTGTAATGGCAGATAATCTTCCAACTGCAACAGAAGGAATAGGTGCAAGACTGGACGAAACCAATAAAATATCTGATGCTGGCCAACCCCATGTAGGAACCAAATTTAATCGATCGGCAAAAGGAGAACTTTCTCTTCGCCTATAATCTTCATACGTAGTTGCTTTGCCAATTAAAAATACAAAAGCTGGTTGTTTACTCGTAAAGTTTTGCCTTGCAAAACGAATAAAGTTTTTAATACTTAACGGATGTTTTTTTATGCCATAAGCAAACTGATCTACCAATTCATCAATATCATACACCTTAGCAGTAAAATTTCCACCTGCAATGCTGCTTCTATATGCTCTGTAATCTTCAACTGCCGTGCTATTATTGGTTAATAACTGATTGGTGATAATTAAATAATCTGCATGATAATTAGCTGCTGCATAATTGATAAATGTTTTTTGCTGTAAACTATTTATCGCAGTAATATTTGTTGCATCTTGGCTTACTAAAATGTACTCAATATTTTCAGAAGAAGGCGGTAAAGCAAATTGTAATGTTCCATTATTGGCAACATTTGCAACATATCTTTTTAAGGTAGTTATATCATACAAAATGGGTAAACCATTACCACTGTTAAAATTGGTAATATTCAAAAATTTTCCTGTGGTATTTGCAGGTATACTGAACTTAAAATTATTGGCTCCACCAAAATTAAACTGTCGAGGATATTGTAGATTAATGTAAGAACAAACAATTCTATCAAAACTATCTGTTGTTACTATTCTTAGTCTAAAAGATTCTGAAGTATTGTTAAACACCGAAAGTGGAACATTATTGTTGCTATAATTTCCTGCTGTAAAACCATTCAGTTGCTGCGTTAACAAAACACTGTTATTGGCACTTAACTCAAAACTTCTAGCTTTTGCGGCGTTTGCTGCCATACCAATTTGTACGCTTGCTGATGGTGCTCCATTAGCTACAAACAAATTACCGGCATTCAGTGTAAATGGTGAATTGGCCAATCTAATTTCATTGCTACTAAAAAATTCGCCAATATCGTATGAAGATGAATACACATTCTCTCCTACATTTTGAGCAAAACCTCTATTTAAATTATCTCTAAAATCTATTCTATATTGATGAATAAAGTAAGGTTCTACAGGTAAAGTATTGCCAGCTACATTATTGGCTACAGTTGTAAATCGTAGATTAGAAGAAATGATAGGATTTATGGTGAGAAAAAACGCTGCTGTGTCTGTTTGTAAACTTATTTTATCACTTAATTGAAACGATGGATCTCTATACAAAAATCGATCGGTTTGTCCATCATTTTGTTCACCCCAAAATTCGATGTAGTCAGTAGAATTCATTACTCCTGTGGGTTTGGTCGTAAACAACGGAATTTGTTTACCATTTCTCCATAATTGAAATTGTTCTACAGGTGTATTTTGGATATTAATTGCAGTTAATGCATTCAAGCTTAATCTATAAATACCCGTTTTACCAACTTTAAATTTGTAGTAGGTTTTGCTGTAATCAATCCATTCATTGTTTAATGGCTGTGCTACCACTTTTAAGCAAAGAATAGAAAATATAATGATGAATAATGTACGCATAAATGGTAATTATTTTACTTTTTTAACCAAGTCTATTTTCAATGAAAATATATGGGTATATAAAGGGTTTGATTGATTGGCTAAGTTGGTAAATGCATAATCGATAGCTGCATTTCCTATTTTAAAACCTGCACCTACACTTGGCTGGTAAATCCATACTTTTTTTTGATTGGTAGTATCTCCATCGCTTAAAGCTCGTTGAAAATTCGAAATTCCACCACGTAAAAATAAACTGTTGTTTATGTTGGCTTCTAAGCCAATATTTGGGTCTGCACTTAAAGCAGATGTACTAATTAATGTATTTCTTTTTCCATCAAAAGTGAGGTGTATGTTGGCTTCTGCTAGCAAACTAAACTTTTTTGAAAACTCAAATAAATAACCACCTGCAACAATTAACCTTGGTGCTGTATTTTCTGTACTTTTTACAGGAATATCATTATTGGTTAAATACAAAACTTCTTTTTCTCTTTCAGTAAATGTGTATTTCCAAGCATTAAATGTGGTGGTTGCATCTCTTAAAACGGCTGCTAAACGCCAAGATCCTTTTCGTATTTGAATACCTGCATCTAAACCAAAACCCCAAGCTTTAGCAAAACTGCCTACATTTCTGTGAATTATTTTTGCATTGCCACCAATACTAATAGAAAAATCTTTTTCGTCTTTTATTTTTTGTGCAAAACTGAGTAATACAGCATAATCGGCCGATGAAAAAGTAGTGATGTTATTGTAATTAATACTTCCATCTGGCTCTACTAAATACAAAGTATTGGGAATATCGTCTACAGCAAAACGCAGCAAAGAAATGCCGAGTGTTCGTTTTTGATCTTTCGATGGAAAAGCTAGTGATGCATAATCGTATTTTGCAATTCCAGAAAAATATTCTGCATGCATAACGTTTAACTGTGGTTGATTGGTTACGTAAACCAACCCTGCAGGATTCCAATAACCAGCTGTTCCATCTTTAACAGAAGCTATTTGTGCTCCACCCATTGCTAAGCCTCTTGCACCTGCACCAATATTTAAAAATTCATTGGAATATTTACGAAACTGACCATAACCATACTGGTGTATAAGTACGATTAAAATAAATACAATTAACCTGTTTGTATACTTCATTGTAAACGTTGTATCGAATAGGCATGTAATTTAATAGGTTTTTTTTAGAGAGTGTAAATATGTGTAAAATGCTGCACCTATTTATTGTAATTTAAAGATGAAATCATTGTTTTTCTTGAAAAAAATGATTTGTTTATGAAATAAAAAATTGAAAAGTACTGAATGAATTGTTGCAAAGCGATACAAACGTACAAGAGTGCGACGCAACAGAAGCTCAATAGTAGCAATGCAGCTGGTTACATAAAATTCTTTCTTTTTGTATTGATGTGGCACTTAAAATTAGCACTCGATAAAACGATTGATACTTTACATTTGTCGTAAATTTTTAAAGGAATGACTTTTATTGAAGAATTACGTTGGAGAGGCATGATTCAAGATATGATGCCTGGTACTGAAGAGCAATTGAATAAAGAAATGACGAGTGCTTATATTGGCTTTGACCCTACTAGCGATAGTTTACATATTGGTAGTTTAGTACCTATTCTATTGTTGGTGCATTTACAAAAAGCTGGTCATAAACCTTTTGCTTTGGTCGGTGGTGCAACTGGTATGATTGGAGATCCTTCGGGTAAAAGTGAAGAAAGAAATTTATTAAGTATAGATGTGCTTGCAGCCAACCAAGCTGGTATAAAAAAACAATTAGAACGCTTTTTAAACTTCGACGAATCATTGCCCAATAAAGCTGAAATGGTGAACAACTTCGATTGGTTTAAAGACATTTCTTTTCTCGATTTTATTAGAGATGCTGGCAAACACATTACGGTAAATTACATGATGGCTAAAGACAGTGTGAAGAAGCGTTTAGAAGGTGATAATGGAATGAGTTTTACAGAATTTACGTATCAACTAATTCAAGGTTACGATTTTTATTGGTTATATAAACACAAGAATTGTAAGCTACAAATGGGTGGAAGCGATCAATGGGGAAATATTACCACAGGAACCGAATTGATTAGACGAAAAATGGGTGGTGAAGCATTTGCATTTACTTGTCCACTTGTAAAAAAAGCTGATGGAGGCAAATTTGGAAAATCGGAGAAAGGAAATATTTGGTTAGATGCTGGCAAAACGAGCCCTTATCAGTTTTACCAATTTTGGCTAAATGCAAGTGATGAAGACGCAAAAGCATGGATAAAATTGTTTACGCTATTAGATAAACCAACTATTGATGCTCTTGTAGCTGCTCATGAAAATGCACCACATGAACGTATTTTACAAAAAACATTGGCAGAAGAATTAACAGTTTTTGTACATAGCCTTGCCGATTATGAATTTGCTGTAAAAGCAAGCGAAATTTTGTTTAGCAACGATACAGCAGCTATTTTACAATCGCTTACAGAAACACAATTGTTACAAGTAATGGAAGGTGTGCCAACTGTTGAAATTGAAAAAACAAAAATTGTAGATGGATACGATTTAGTGAGTTTTTTAGCAGAATCGCAAATATTACCTAGTAAAAGTGAGGCTAGAAAAATGTTGCAGGCAGGTAGCATTGCCATTAACAAACAAAAACTATCTGTTGAAAAAACACAATTAACTACCGAAGATTTATTGCAAGAAAAATATATTCTAATACAAAAAGGAAAGAAAAACTATTATTTAATGTTAACCACATAGTGCAAAAAGTTTATTTCATATCAGGTTTAGGAGCAGATGAAAGATCTTTTTCATTTTTACAGTTTAGTAATTATGAACCTGTTTTTGTCAATTGGCTTACACCATTATCGAAAGAAACATTACCCAATTATGCTTTGCGTTTACGTAAAACAATTAATGCCCAAAATCCAATAATTGTTGGGCTTTCTTTTGGTGGCATGTTGGTTACAGAAATGGCAAAAGCCGATAATACAGTTCAAGCAATTATTATTTCAAGTAATAGCAGTAAAAAGCAGTTTCCTTTTTGGTTACAAATTGGAAAATATTTACCACTTTATAAATGGCTGCCTAACAACCATTTTAATAAAACGAGTGAATTAATACACTGGTTTATGGGAACAAAAACCAAAGAAACGAGAAGCGTTTCTCAACAAATCATAAGCGATACAGATGTAAATTTTACAAAGTGGGCTATTGAAGCTATTATGCATTGGAATAATACAACTAAACCTAAAAATCTAGTTCATATTCATGGCAGTAACGATAAGCTACTTCCTTATTTTTTAGTATCGGCTGACTATTGTATAAATGGTGGAGGTCATTTAATGATAATGGATGAAGCAGAAACTGTTGGAGCAATTTTAGTATCAATCATTGGTTAATACTTGATATAGATTAGTCTATCTATTAAGCAATACAAAAGGCAAATAAAATTTTTCACAAAAAAATTTGGAGTAAGTAGCTCACACCCCTATTTTTGCACTCCAATTAGAAATAATTGAGACAGGATTGGGTTATTGTGTAATGGTAGCACTACAGTTTTTGGTTCTGTCTGTCTTGGTTCGAATCCAGGTAACCCAACCAATTAAAAGCAACTAGCAATAGTTGCTTTTTTTATGCATAGCATTGAAGTAATAAATATATGGTAAGATATTTTTCAAATCAATCTTTGAATTCATAGAAAAAGCCCTAGTATTTAATACTAAGGCTTAAAATATTGCTTTTTTTAGTAGTGTGTTTGTGTTGAAAATCGAATAATTAGCTAGCTACGTTTTTATGTGATTCTTTATTTTTAACCCATATAATTAGCCCACCAATCCAAAGTGTAGATACAACTAAAATCTTGGTCACTTCCACAACCGTATTTGCATTTGAAGTTGCAAAATTGCTACTTGCTACCAACATATCTGCTATTGAAACAATTGAAGTAATCATAACGTTTGTATTTTGTAATACAACATTAATAACTATTAATTATTCAAAAATCAAAACAGAAAAATTGGAAAATAGCATGTAAACATAATTATTAAGTATTATCTGACATTTTTGAACCTTTAATTAGAAAAATAGGAATGCAAATTTATTGAGTTCACATTTTATCGAAATTTAGAAACAAAATGAACAAGAGTTGTAGCAAAAAAAACATTTTATTAGTGTAATCCATTTTTTTAAAAAGTTATCCACATTTCAAAAAAAATCAATGAGGCTTTAAAACTATAAATAAACTAGTGTATGGAAATGGGTAAGTTTTCTTTCAATTCTGGTTCTGCTAATACTATTTCTTCTGCTATTTCAGCTTCTACTTCTGTTTTATAAGCAGGTTTCATATTGTATAAATAAGCAAATCCTATTGCACCAGAGATGATAGAAGCAGCAATTACAGCAACTTTAGCAATCGTTTGCAAACCATTGTCTGCGTAAGACAATGATGAAGTAAAAATACTCATCGTAAATCCAATTCCACCCAACATACCAATTCCTAAAAGTTGTTTCCAGTTGCTATTTGAGGGTGCAGTTGCAATTTTCAATTTTGCAGCTGTATATGAAAAGAGAAATATTCCTAAAGGTTTACCAATTACCAATCCTGCAATAATTCCATAGGTAATGGTAGACTGAAAAACATAACCCATTGTTGAAGGCAAAATAATAGCAGTATTAGCTAAGGCAAACAAAGGCATGATAAAGAAGTTCACCGGATGGAATAATTTATGTTCAACTTTTGAAAGTTGGTTTAGAGGCATACAAAAACTCATAATTACGCCTGCTAATGTTGCATGTACTCCTGAATTAAACATACAATACCATAATAAAACACCAGGTACAAAATAAGCAAATAGATTACTAATTTTAAGCTTATTAACCATAATAACAACACCTACTAATGCAGCAGCAAGAAGCAAGTACAAAAAGTTTATTTCAGATGAATAGAATAATGCAATGGTTAATACTGCACCTAAATCGTCGATTATAGCTAATGCAGCTAAAAATATTTTTAATTGAATGGGGACTCTTTTTCCGAGTAAAGAAAGTACACCTAAAGAAAATGCAATATCAGTTGCCATAGGAATTCCCCATCCTTTTTGAAAAGGGGTGCCACCATTAAATATTACAAAAATCAAAGCTGGACAAATCATTCCACCAAAAGCTGCCAAAATTGGCAACAACGACTTTTTTACAGATGATAATTCACCAATACTAAGTTCTCTTTTTATTTCCATTCCTACTAGAAAGAAAAAGAACGTCATTAATACGTCGTTAATAAGCAATAATATATTCTCAGGCAAATGCAAAAAACTAATACCAACGTGTATTTCTTTTAACCAAAAAGAAGTATAAGCGGCACTTGTTGTAGAGAGATTTGCTAATACTAATGATAAAACTGTACATGCAATTAAAAGAATACCAATTGCACGGCTATCCGCAAAAAAATCCCTTAATGGAGTAAATAATTTCTGATGAAACTTAACCGGTTTTGAAGGATGACTCATAAATCGAATTTAAAAATAGAAAAATCAATAAGGGTGGGCTTCAAATTTAAAAAAAACACTTAAAAATGCAATAAAAAAATACATATATCTCAATACAATATTTAAAAAATTAGCAAATTTATTTTAAAATATTCAAAGAAATAGAATTGTAAATAAAAAAATAGCCACTCAATAATTAATTGAATGGCTATTTAAAAGCTAAAAAACAAATTATTATTATAGCGTATAAGCACTTACGCCATGTTCAGCAGGATCTAATCCTCCAATTTCTTCTTCTGCACTTACACGTATACCTGTAGTATATTTAAGTGCTAAGAAAATAGCCAATGAAATTGGGAAAGCTAAAGCCGCAGCACCCACACCTGCTAATTGTTTTCCTATTGAATGAGCAGGATTTGTTGAGAAAATACCCACAGCAATTGTACCCCATACACCATTCATTAAGTGTACAGAAATGGCTCCCACAGGATCATCAACTTTTACTTTATCGAAGAAGTTTACTGCCAATACACATAATATACCAGCAACTAAACCTATAATAATAGACGAACCAACACTTACAGAATCAGCACCAGCAGTTATACCTACTAATCCTGCTAAAATACCATTTAGAGACATGCCTAAATCGTATTTTTTAGAGAAGAAATATTGTGTAATAGGAGCAGATAAAGCACCTGCAGCACCTGCTAAAGAAGTAGTTACTAATACAAAAGCAACACCATCTGGACTAGCAGATAATACAGAACCTCCGTTAAAGCCAAACCAACCTAACCATAATAAGAATACACCAATTACAGCTAAACTGAAGTTATGTGGAGGAATAGTTACAGATTTACCATCAACATATTTGCCAATACGTGGCCCTAAAACCATTGCACCAGCCAATGCTCCCCATCCACCTACAGAGTGTACCAATGTAGAACCAGCGAAGTCGTAAAAACCTAAGGTTTTTAACCATCCACCACCCCATTGCCATGAGCCAATGATTGGATACACAATACCTACGAAAATGAATGAAAAAATCATAAATGGAACAAATTTTACTCTTTCTGCAACTGCACCAGATACAATTGTTGCAGCGGTAGCAGCAAACATACCTTGGAAAAGAAAATCCGTCCAGTAAGAATAGTTACCTACTTTATCGCCATCGCCATCAGCGTAAGCCATAGGACTATAACCATCAGCAGGAGCAATTCCCCAACCGGCAAATTTAAACCACCCACTATCGCCAGCAGCAAAGCCAGGATACATTAAATTAAATCCCCAACCTGCATAGGTTAATAAACCAATAGCAGGAATAAGGGTATTTTTAAATAGAATATTGGTTGCGTTTTTAGATTGACACATACCACTTTCTACAGTAGCAAAACCTAAATTCATGATAAACACTAAAAAAGTGGCTACCATCATCCAAACGTTGTTTGTCGCCAACATTGCATCTGCGGCTGTAACATCTAGTAAATAAGGCATAATATGAAGTATTATGGGTTAAAAAATTAGTTTTGGTTGCAGAGAAAATTAGAATTTGTATGTAGCAGCTAATACAAAACTTGTAGCACCTTTAGTTAAAGTACCATTGCTTTTTTCGAATATGTTATTCTTAGCGTTATCTAAACGAATTTCAGGAATAATTGTCAACGCACTTACTTTGAAATTAGCTGATAAAGTTGGTATAAAAATACGCTCACCACCTAAACCTAATAAATCGTCTTTATCGCTTAAGAATTCAGTTCTTAGCGTTAATCCGAAAGTACTTGTAGGATCATAATTGAAGTAGAACGCATTGCTGCTCCAGCTTTGAGCTTTTGCAGTTCCAAATTTTCTTGACTGTACTGTTCCATCATAGTTAATAGCGAATTTGCTATTAATTGCACCTAATAATACTAAATCGAATTGACTTAATTTAAATCCAGGTGAACTAGTTCCTTGATAGTTTAAATATGCTTTTAACTTGTCGTTCTTAGTTGCAGTACTTAATTGAGCAATTACGTATTGGTTTGATGTTGGATTACTAGATAAATCAGTAGGATTAGATATCCCCACCATAAATGCAGTTTTACCGCCTAATGATACATCTGCTTTTAAACCTGTATGAAAGAAAGGACCATAAGAAAATCCATAGCTCATACTGTAGTTTCTATTGGCAACCGCATCAACAAGTTCGTAACCAATATGCGTTGCAAATTTACCCATGGTAAACTTAATTTTATCACTTGGAGCGTAGGTAATATACAACTGCTTTACTGATGCCAAAGAACCAGCATCATTGTAAGAAAATTCAGCAGCTCTTCTTCCAAAACCTAAGTCAGCTGTTGCACTCACTTTTCCAATTGAATGATCTACTCTTAAAGTAGCCATACCTAATTCAAAAGAATTATTAGAATTGGTAAAGCTTGTAAGGTTATTGCCTTTTCCAGCGAAATCAAAACGATAATAAGCATCTACAGAACCTGAAATGGTTGGTAACGATTTTGTAGAATCCTGACTGTTTGCAGCTAAAAATAAAGACATAGCTACGCTTGATGTTAGTACTTTTCTTAACATTGCATTGGTTTTTAAGTGTTAAAAATGAAAGGGTATTGCTATAAATGAAACTTTGATCAGGAGTTTTGATAATTTATGGGCAATACCTTTTCTGTTTATGTAATTGATTGCATGAGTGCCTTATAAAAATTATTATTTATTTGTAGAGAAAATTCCTGCATATTCCTCATTGTGTTGAGATGCATCTAGACCTACCTCTTCTTCTTCAGAAGATACTCTTAATGGCAATATAAAACTGATGAATTTGAATATTGCAAAAGAAACAATGAAACTGTAAGCAACAACTATTACCAAAGCTTTTAATTGCGTTAAGAAAAAGGTAGCGTTTCCGTACAATAAACCGTCGTTACCTGCTCCATTTACCGTTTTGGTTGCAAAAATGCCAGTTAACAACATACCTACCATTCCACCTAAACCATGACAAGGAAATACATCTAAAGTATCATCTAACTTAGATTTTTGTTTCCAATGAACAGCTAAATTTGAAATAATAGCTGCTATAAAGCCGATAAAAATACTTTGTGGTATTGCTACAAAACCTGCACCAGGTGTTATAGCCACTAACCCAACGACAGCACCTATACAAAATCCTAAAACAGATGGCTTTTTACCTCTTATCACATCAAAAAACATCCATGATAACCCTGCAGCTGCTGCAGCTGTATTAGTAGTTGCAAATGCAGAAACTGCTAGGCCGTTTGCCCCTAAAGCAGAACCAGCATTAAAACCAAACCATCCAAACCACAATAATCCAGTACCAATTAATACATAAGGAATATTAGCAGGTGGAATTTCTTTATTTTCTAAGTGCACTTGTCTACGTTTTAATACTAATGCCCCTGCCAATGCAGCACAACCAGCTGAAATATGCACAACTGTTCCACCAGCAAAATCTAAAACACCCCATTTAAACAAAAATCCTTCAGGATGCCAAGTCCAATGAGCCAATGGAGCATATACTAATAAACTAAACAATACTATAAACAATATGTAAGCAGTAAATCTGATTCTTTCTGCTACAGCCCCTACTACTAAACCTGGCGTAATTACTGCAAACATTAATTGAAATAATGCAAATAAAGTTAAAGGTATAGTTGGTGCTAAACTCCAAGGCTCTCCAGAAGCAACTCCTTTAAAGAAAAGATGAGTAGTAGGATTACCTATTATTCCATTAATACTTTCACCAAAACAAAGACTATAACCTACAAATACCCATAATACACTTACCACACCAGCAGCCACTACGCTTTTGATCATGGTGCTCAATACATTTTTCCTGTGCACCATTCCTCCATAAAAGAAAGCCAATCCTGGAGTCATTAAAAAAACCAATGCAGTAGCTACAATAATCCAAGCAATATCTGCAGCACTATATTTAGAGGCGTCTGCAAAATTGGGTAAACTTGGGATAAAAATTGACGATAACGCAACAGCAGTTAAAATTGCAAAAGGTGCAAATTTTTTGACAGGATGTTTTTCCATTTATTCAATTTAAAGATTAAAGTTTAATAAGATGTATTGAATTGATTGCAAAATAGTGAATAAATTTCAAAAAAAAGATGATTTTTATTATATTTTTTATTTTTTAATGTTTTTAAAATGAATAAATGAATAAAAATTAGATATATTTGTATAGAAACGAATGCTTCAATTTTTTCTAAGTTTCAGAGAAAATACATGAAAAATTTATCGACTTGGAAATGATTTTTTGGAGAATTTAAAAATTATAAGTTATTTTGAAGCATTATCAATCACATACAAAATTCTTAGTAACATGTCATTACGATTTGATGCAATTACAAAATTGACTGACGAAGCAGAAGCAGCAGGTGCGAAATCGTCGAAGATTACCGCCATTTTTGGTGAAAGCGTTTTTACCTTAAAAACAGCAAGAGAGTATTTGAGCGACGATGCTTACAAAAGCTTAGTAGGCAGTATTAAAGGTGGTAAAAAAATTGATAGAGCTAATGCAGGCCAAATAGCTAATGGCTTAAGAGCATGGGCAGAAAGCAAAGGTGTAACACACTTTACACACTGGTTTCAACCATTAACTGGTACAACTGCCGAAAAGCATGATAGCTTTTTTACTTTGAAAAGTGATGGTACTGCAATTGAAGAATTTGATGGCGGTGCTTTGGTTCAGCAAGAGCCTGATGCATCTTCTTTTCCTAATGGTGGCATTCGCTCTACTTTCGAAGCTCGTGGTTACACTGCTTGGGATCCTTCTTCTCCTGCATTTATTATAGAAATAGGACATGGCAAAACACTTTGTATTCCTACCATTTTCGTTTCTTACACTGGTGAATCATTGGACTATAAAGCTCCTTTATTAAAAGCATTAGAGGCTTTAAATAAATCTGCTGTAGATGTTTGTCATTATTTCGATAAAAACGTTTCTAAAGTTGTACCTACTTTAGGTTGGGAACAAGAATATTTTGTTATTGATGAAGCATTGGCAAATGCAAGACCAGACTTAGTGCAAAGTGGTCGTACGGTATTTGGTGCTGCACCTGCTAAAGGACAACAACTAGAAGATCATTATTTTGGAACTATTCCTGAAAGAGTTTACGCTTTCATGAGAGATTTCGAAAACGAGTCTTATAAATTAGGTATTCCTTTACGTACTCGTCACAATGAGGTTGCACCTGCTCAATTTGAGTGTGCACCTATTTTCGAAGAAGTAAATATTGCTGTTGACCACAACACTTTATTAATGGATGTGATGAACCGTGTTGCAAAACGCCATAAATTAAAAGTTTTGTTGCATGAAAAACCATTTGCAGGTATCAATGGTAGCGGTAAACACAATAACTGGAGTATGGCAACAGATACAGGTGTAAACTTATTAGCACCTGGTAAAACGCCAAAAACCAATTTAATGTTCTTAACTTTCTTTGTTAATACCATTAAAGCAGTTCATGATTATGCAGATATTTTAAGAGCATCTATTGCTTCTGCCCCTAACGATCACCGTTTAGGTGCTAATGAAGCTCCACCTGCAATCATTTCTGTATTCGTTGGCCAATATTTATATAAAGTATTAGAAGAAGTTGAAAGCAGAGTTGGCGATAAATTTGATGAACAAGATGAAGCTATCTTAAAATTAGATTTACACCGTAGCATTCCTGAATTGTTGTTAGATAATACAGATAGAAACCGTACTTCTCCATTTGCATTTACAGGTAATAAATTTGAGTTCCGTGCCGTTGGTTCTACTGCTAACTGTGCAAACCCAATGACTATCTTGAACACCATTATGGCAGAAACCTTGAAAAACTTTAAGAAAGAGGTAGATAGCTTAATTGAAAAAGGTGAAAAGAAAGAAATTGCAATTATGCAAACCATTCAACACTACATTGTTGCTAGCAAAAAAGTATTGTTTGAAGGTGATGGTTATAGCGAAGAATGGCATGCTGAAGCAGAAAGACGTGGTTTACCAAACTTAAAAACTACACCTATTGCTTTAGACGCTTTGGTTACAGAAAAAGCTAAAAAATTATTCGAAAACAACAACATCTACTCTCATAGCGAATTAGAAGCTCGTCATGAAATTGAGTTAGAAAAATACTTGAAAAAAGTACAAATCGAAGCTAGAGTAATGGGTGATTTAGCATTAAACCACATTATTCCTGCTGCTGTTAAATACCTAACACAATTAGCTGGCAACATTGAAAGTTTAAAAGCAGTTGGTGTACCTGAAACAACTTACAGAAGTCAATTAGCTATTTTAAACGAAGTAAGCGAACACATTAATATTGTTTACGAAAAAGTAAATGAAATGGTGGAAGCTAGAAAAGTAGCCAACAACATTACAGATACAAGAGCAAGAGCTATTGCTTATTGTGATGATGTAAAAGGTAAATTCTTCGATGTTATTCGCTACCATGTAGATAAATTAGAACATTTGGTAGATGACGAAGAATGGACACTTCCTAAATACAGAGAAATGTTGTTCTTAAGATAAACATAAATTTTCCTTTTAAAAAGGCTATCTCCAATAAGAGGTAGCCTTTTTTATTGAGCTGAAAGCTGAATCTGCACCTCAATTTACAAGAACCGTTTAAACTCCTTTCTCAATTCATTGTTGTATACATTCAAACATTTTCTAAAAGCATTTCATAAAACAACTCAGCATGACCAAGATTCGTTTAGCACTAGATTGGACACCCAACACAAACCATATCGGTTTTTTAATTGCACAGGAACGAGAATTGTATCAACAACAGGGCTTACAGATAGAAATACTAAATCCTATTAGCGACAATTATCACCTTACACCTGGTAAAAAGCTAGAACTTGGTTTGGCAGACTTTGCCATCGCTCCTTTTGAAACGGTAATTAGTCTTAATAATAAAAACAATAAGGTAGCGGCAATAGCAGTATATGCCATTTTGCAAGAAGACTTAAGCAGTATTGTAACCTTACAATCTTCGCACATTCAATCTCCAAAACAATTAGATGGACAAACCTATGCTTCTTATAAAGCCCGTTATGAAGATCATATTGTACAGCAAATGATCATCAATGATGGTGGCAAAGGAAACCTACAAATTGTTTACCCTGATAAACTCGGTATTTGGAATACATTGTTAGAAGGAAAAGCAACTGCCACTTGGATTTTTGACAATTGGGAAGGCATTGAAGCCCAATCGAAAAATGTAGCATTGAATGCTTTTAAAATGGGTGACTATGGTATTCCTTATGGATATTCGCCGGTTGTACTTACCAAAAAAGAAAATATTGAATTACAGAAAGACGCATACAGAAAGTTTATTCAAGCAACCCAAAAAGGATTTTTATTTGCCCAAGAAAATCCTACAGAAGCAGTAGCTATTTTAAAGAGATATGTTCCTGAAAACGACTTAAAGAATATTGACCTAGAAAAATCGCTACAAGCAACTGCCCCTTATTTTGGCAACACCACCACTTGTGGTATAATGAAACCAGAAAAAGTACAAGCATTTTTACATTGGTTGGTAAACCACAACCTAGAAACGAAAGATATTCTACAACAAGAATTGTTTACAAATGAATTGTTAGATTCAACGGATGATGCAACAAGGTATATCTTGTAAATTGATAAATCATGGCTTGCTATAATGTAAAAGAGGCCGTCTTTTGAAAAGACAGCCTCTTTTTTGTTGGGTGTTTTTAGTTTAATGGGTTGCTTTACAAACTTGCCTTATGTGTGTTAACTGTAGCTATAAAAGCATCAATTGCTGTAATTTGTGTAGCTATTAATTCGGCACCTAATTCAGCATCTAATAAGGCTGCTCTTCCACCCTTTTCTAAACATTCTTCAAGGTTGTCTTTACGGTCGTTTAGGCGGCGTAGCTTACCAACAAAAACCTCTTTCTCTAGTTCTGCAAGCTCCAAAAAAAGAGGGTGTAAAAACACCCCCTTTAAAAGAAAACCAAACTTGCTTGTAAATAAAAATTTTAACGTGGTTGTTTTCGATTTCTTAAATAAATTAATAATTCTTTCGGTCTATCTGTTTGTAAAATGGTAGCACCATGCTTTATTAACCAGCCCCAACTGTCTTCAATATTGTTTTGCTCTACAGCCAAATCATCATCATGACCTGCATTTAAAGACGCCCAAAGCGAATTGTACCAAATTTTACTTTTAGCAGTAATAAATTGAGGATTATATAATATGCTAGAAGTATCTTTTGAAAAAATTAATTCAAATGCATAAGGCTTCATATTGTTTAAGTAGTCTGTAATAATTGCTTTTGCATTGGGTTTATCAAGATTTACAACAGGCATATATACAATACTATCTACAATAGTTGGATACGCATTTTTTAAAGTCTGATAACTAACATCGGCTTTAAAAATGGCTTGTTTTAATGTGTTGGTTGTTACCAATACTTGATACGCTTGCATAAAATAGGGATAACTTTTATCAAGATTTACAATAACCTTTCTGCCTTTTAATACTTGCATTACTTCTTGCAATGTAGGTATGGTATTGTTCGTAATACGACCTAATCCATTTTTTAGATATAATTTTTTTAATTCAGCAAGTGTGTAATCGCTTGGTTTACCCTTTCCATTGGTTGTTCGATCTATTGTAGCATCATGCATTATTACCACAACACTATCTTTAGTTAAACTTAAGTCTAGTTCAATAATATCTACTCCCATATCTGCAGCTGCAACAAAAGCTCTTAATGAATTTTCAGGATGATTACGCCAATCGCCACGATGTGCTGCTACCAATATTTTTTGTTTTGATTGTGCAATTGTTTTTTGGGAATATGCAAAAAGTAATATTAAGCATATGGAAATACGAAAATGCATATTGTATGATTGATGGATTAAAATAATATCCACCCAATACCTAGATGGATATTATTTAAGTAAATTTTAGTAGTTAGGATTTTGTGGAAAGCCAACAGGATTGTTCATTACATTTATTTCATCTTGTGGAACTGGGTATATAAACTGAAAAGGCTGAATGGTAATTTTTGTTAATCCTGTGTTTTGTAGAGCAGATATGGCTGTATTGGTTCTTACAAGATCAAACCAGCGTTGTAATTCTAATGGAAATTCTAGCCTTCTTTCTAACAATACAGCTGTTCTAAAACTAGCTTGATCTGGTAAAACAAGGCTAGTATAAGATGATGCATTGGCTCTTGATCTTACTGCATTTAAATAAGTAAAGGCTTCGCCTGAGCTACTATATCCTACTTCGTTTAAAGCCTCAGCATACATCAACAATACATCTGCATATCTTAAAATAATATAGTCGTTACCAAGCGTATTATTTGATGGATCAAATGTATCTTGATACTTTTTTACTGGTCGGTTATTAGCGTTTACAGTTACCGTATTTAGCAAATCTCTTCTTGTATCTAAGCTATTGTAGGCTGCTAACAAAAGTGGGTCAATTAAAGGTTGGTTAAAATATTGATTTAGACCATGTCCTTGCCCCACAATAGTTTTATTATATCTTACAGCAAATATAATTTCTGCATTCAATTTATTAGAAACACTAAATACATCTGCCACATTTGGCAATAATCTATAGCCATAAATATTGGTAGTAGCTGGAACTAAATCTTTTAAAACAGCCACAGCATCGGTATACTTTTTTTGTGTAAGAAATACTTTAGCCAATAATGCTTTAGCTGCACCTTGCGTAGCTCTGCCAATATTTGAACCAGTAAAAGAAGGAGGTAAAGCAGAAATAGCAGCTTTTAAATCTGTTTCTATAGCAGCATATAATTCTGCAGTTGAATTGCGTATTTGCTTTTTAGCGTCACTTGCATTTATGGGCGTTAAAACAAGTGGTGCATTGCCCCAAAGCCTTACTACATTAAAGTAATGCAAGGCTCTTAAAAACTTTGCTTCACCCTCGTACTGTGCCTTCAAAGCCTGATCGTTTACTACTGCTGAACTTGCTAAAATGTTGTTACATCTTGAAATTGCATTGTACAGAGAAAGCCATGCTTCTCGAAAAGTACCGTTATCGGCTTTTGCTAAAAATTGGTCAATATTATAATCTCGACCTGCATTTCCACCAGGGTTAATATCTTCAATATTATCTGACCTGGTTTCCATCAAGGTTATAAAATGCCCCCCATACATACTGCTACTTTGCAAAGCAGCATAAGCGGCTGTAACTGCTTGGGTAATATCATTAGATGTTTTATAAAAATTACCATCAGTTATTTGCGATTGAGGTGTAAGCGTCAAAAAATCTTTTTTACAGGATAGTAATAATGAACTAAGAATTGCGGCTGTAATTATTGTGTATTTCATAAATTTAATTTTTAGGTTAAAATGTTAAGTTTAAACCAAAGAAAAATGAACGAGCTAATGGGTAAGAACCATAGTCTATACCAGGTGTAAGAGGGTTGCTATCAATACTCACTTCTGGATTATAGCTATTATATTTTGTGAATGTGAATGGATTTTGAGCAGTTATATAAAATCTTAAATTGGTAATTTTAGCTTTTTCTAGTAATGCAGAAGGAAGTGTAACACCTAATGTAATGTCTCTAACTCTTAAGTAAGAACCATCTGACAAGTGATAAGTAGAAGTAACTGCATTAAAACCTCTATGTGCTCTATTAGCTCTTGCAACTCTTCCATTACCTGGGTTAGTTTCAGAACGCCATCTATCTAAAACTTCTATTGTATTATTTGCAAAACCCTCTGCACTATTCATATGTCGTTGGTTAATGTTGGCAATAGTATTACCATAAACACCTTGAATGGCTACACTAAAATCAATTATTTTGTATTGTGCCTGACTCGAGAATCCATAGGTAAATTTGGGCATATAATTACCCGTAATTTCTCTATCATTTGTATTATCAATTACACCGTCTCCATTTACATCTTTGTACATAAAATCACCAGGTTTTGCACTAGGTACTCTTGCATTTTTAGGGTCTACAATTGCTGCTTGGTTTTGAAAAATACCAGTTTGTACAAGTGTGTAAAAATTAGCTATTGGCTTACCAACTTGTGTAATAAAATCAACTACTCCCTGTGCTCTTGTGATAATAGAATTTGCACCACCTAAATCAAGTACCTTATTAATGTTTTTAGAATAATTAGCTGTATTCGTTAATTTGATTGCACCAATATTTATACTATTAGATAATGTTACTTCAATTCCTTTATTATTCACTTTGCCAATGTTTACAAGGTTTGTACTAAAACCAGTACTTAATGGAACGGGTATATTTAAAAGCAAATCTTTTGTATTATTATTATAAAATTCAACAGTTGCCTGTAGTGCGTCTTTGAATAAGCTAACTTCAATACCTAGGTTTACAGCAGATGTTTTTTCCCAACCCAAATCTTTATTACTAGCTGTAGATAGTGCTAATCCATTATTTAAGATTCCGCTACCTGTACCAAAAACATAATTAGATGCAGATAACAATCCATAAGAACCATAATTACCAATTTGAAAATTACCAGTAACGCCATAACTAGCTCTTACTTTTAATGAACTAATAGCTTTTATACTTTTCATAAAATTTTCATCACTAACAATCCATGCAGCAGAAGCTGACGGGAAATACCCCCATTTATTTTGATTTCCAAAACGAGAAGACCCATCTGTTCTAATAGCTGCTGTTAAAAGATACTTGTTTTTAAATCCATATTGTACCCTAGCAAGCCCAGACATTAACGACCACTCATTTATTGTAGAAGAAAAAGCAGTGATGGTTGTAGCTGCATTAAGTGTTCGTGTTATATCGTTTGGATAGCCTGTAGCAGTAATATTTGATGCATCTTGACGCTCTTTTTGAGCAGAGAATCCTACAATGGATTTGAATGAATGTTCACCTACTTTTTTGTTATACGAAACTGTATTTTCAATTACCCAATTGGTAATACTACTAGAACGATAATTGCCAATAGGATTACTAGGCGTTAGTTTAGAAACAAAATCTGGTAATGTAGATGGTCTAAATGCATCTCTTTGATAGCTTGATATATCAGCACCAATTGATACTTTATACTTTAGGTTTTTTACAATTTCATATTCGGCAAAAAGATTAGATAATAGTTTGGTTTCAAATGTTTTATCATTTTTAAGTTTTGCCAATGCTACAGGATTATTGGTATTAGCTTGTTGATATAGCCAACCTGCTTGATCAAAATTGAAAGTGCCATTTGAATTGTATACTGGAAAAAATGGTGCGGCAGCTAATGCACCTGAAACTACATTTTCTGTGGCATCATTAAATCTACCTTCTGTTGGTAAAAAATTATAAACACCAAAATTATAGTTGATACTTGCACCCAATTTTAGCTTTTGATAGTTTGCATCTACATTTATTCTACCACCATATTTTTTATAGCCAGAATTAATAACAATACCTTTTTGATCTAAGTAATTAGCTGAAATGTAATATTTAATATTTTCTGAACCTCCACCAACTGAAATAGTATGGTTTTGCATAGGTGCCACTGTAAAAATTTCATTTTGCCAATTTGTGTTGGGTAATCCTTGCTGCTTGTTTAAATATGGCAATATTTCAGGTGGCATTAAATAGTTTAAATTGTTATTAGTAGCTGCTGCACCTAATTTTATTCTTCTTGTAGCATTGTCATCTGTAACACTGCCAGTAAGTCCTCTATCTGCTAATAAATCAAAATAAGTAGCATTTCTTGCTTCATAAATTAGATCTGCATATTGATAAGCATCCATCATTTTTATTTTTTTACTAGCTTCTTGATTGCCATAATAGCTATTTAAGGCGATAGTAGGTTTATCTTTCTTCCCTCTTTTTGTAGTAATAATTACGACTCCATTAGCACCCCTAGAGCCATAAATGGCCGATGCAGATGCATCTTTTAAAATATCTACGCTCTCTATATCGTTTACATTGATTGAGTTTAATGGATTTACTTTAAAACCTGGCCCATCACTACTATTGTCAGATAATGGCACTCCATCTATCACATATAACGGATCGCTACCTGCTGTAATAGTACCTCTACCTCTAACCAGTATGGCAATACCAGCACCTGGTGCACCGCCTGGCTGAAGCACTTGTACACCAGCCAACTTACCAGTAAGTGCCTTATCTAAGCCTGTAGCAGGGAAATTATTAATGTCTGAAGATTTTAAGGAGGATACGGATGTAGAAACATCTCTTTTATTTTGGCTACCATAACCAACTACCACCACCTCATTTAAACTATTCGTTATTTGAATCATCCTTATCAACAAAGAGTTATTTTCTGCTTTGTTAACTACATAGTTATTTACTGTATAGTCTTGAAAACCTACATAACTAAATACAAATGTGTATTTACTACCCGCTTTTAAATTATTGATAATAAATAACCCTTTTTCATTGGTTGTTATGGTTTGTTTTTCTTTACTACCTACTTCAGTTGATGTAACAGAAACGCCAGCTAATAATTCACCTTTTTCTGATACTACTGTTCCATTTAGTTTTTCTAATGACTGTGATTTTAGTACGCTAGAAGTACAACACATAAGTGCAAAAAAATACCACTTAATTAATTTTGTTTGTAGTTGCATATTTTAAAAGTTTACGGTTTAGGCAATAAAATGCCAATCACTTTTTACAAGTGTTTTTTTATTAGAATGTATGGTTTAATTATCTATGGATGGTATACACACCTTCTTCTTCTGTAAAAGATAAATTATTGGTATTGCATATGATGGTTAATATGGTTGATAATGTATCCGTTGTTAAAAATGAACCTGTAAAAGATAAATTTGCTAAATCACTAGCAGTATAATTTATTGATATATTGTATTGTTTGGCAATTGTTTTAATAACAGCAACTAAAGGGGTTCTATCAAATGATAATGTATGATGAGTATTATTCTTAGATTCTTGTTTTGCAATTACAATTTCAGCATTAGATTTTATTTTATTTACTGCAACTAAATGATTTTGTTTATTAATCAAAACCTCTTCACCTGGCATTAAATAAACCGTTTTCATTGCAATGCCATCATTTAATACCCCTTTTATTTCTACCTTTCCTTCAATTAGTTGAATGTTTACTATATTTTCAATGTTTGTTTTAACCCAAAAAGAAGTGCCTAATGCCCTTGTGCTAATTCCATTGGCATATACGATAAAAGGTTTGGTTTTATCTTTTGCAACCTTAAACAGTGCGGTACCTTGTAATGAAATATCCCTTCTATTTTGAATAAACGGCTGATAGTATCTTATAGCCGAATTTGGTGTAATTGTAATTATTGAACCGTCTAATAGTTTTACAGATTGGTTGCTTGTCGTATTATTTTCAAAGGTTTTTAATACATGAAGTGCCGTGTCTGACACTTTTGGCATTGCCGCTATTTTTTTCCCATTGTATACATTATTAAATATCCAATAACCACTAACGAGCATAAAACCAGCTACACATGCAACTGCAGCAAAGCGTTTAAAATTCGATACAAATGAAACTATTTTGGTAGTACTACTTATATCGTTTTTGGTATCCATTTGCAATTTAAAATGTAAATAGTTCAACATTTCTGCTGATTTTTCATCAGTTATGCGGTTTGCAACAGCTGTATCAACATTTGAAAAGTTTTGTAAAGCATCTTCACTCAATTTATTCTGATGCAGTTTTAATAAATATTGCAAGCGTTGCAACTGTGTAATGCTTAACTTATCGTTTGCGAATTGTTGCAATAAATACTCTAGTTCCTGCATAATTTATTTGAATACTGTAAACACAAGTGAATGAAAAAAAAGGGGGGATATTTTGTATTAAGGAATTGTTATCAAAAAACTAATGCATACAAAACAACATAATAATAGACCATGCAGCTTGGGAAGAATGTTGGGTTGTTGCGTATTCTTTTATGTATTTAATAGCAGCAGAGAGGTGTTCTTTAACGGTATAGGAAGATATTCCCAAAATACCTGCCGCTTCCTCATAACTTTTACCTTGTAACTTACATAATGTAAACGCTTGCTTTTTTCGTAGAGGTAATTGCTCTATTGCCTCATTAATTATTTGCAATTGCTGCTCAAATAGTTGAGGTTCATCAGCTACAGGATAATCGGCTATTTCCTCAAAACCAGTTTGTTTGGTTTGCAAAACCGCCTTAATTTGTTTATTTAAAAAATTAATAGATAAATTGTAACTCACTACTACAAGCCAAGCACCCAGTTGTTTATCCGCATGTATTTGTGTTCGCTTTAACCACAAAGTTGTAAACACTTCTTGCAGAATATCTTCTGCATCTTCTTGTTTTTTCACCAACTTAAAAATATTTGCAAAAACAGCTTTGTGATATTGATAATACAAAGCATCGAAGGCAGCAACACTACCTTTATTCAATTCCTTGATTATTGATAATTCTGATTGAAGAACCTGCATATATTTTGTAAAATTAACCGAACCAAAAATCAATCAATATTTTATTTTTATTAACACCACTTTTTCATACAATGCTAACTAATAGGCATAAAAAAGCCGCACTTAGGTGCGGCTCGTTATACTAAATATTTAAGTTTCTAACATATACTTACAAACTTGCCTTATGTGTGTTAACTGTAGCTATAAAAGCATCAATTGCTGTAATTTGTGTAGCTATTAATTCGGCATCTAATTCAGCATCTAATAAGGCTGCTGTTCCACCCTTTTCTAAACGTTCTTCAAGGTTGTCTTTACGGTCGTTTAGGCGGCGTAGCCTACCAACAAACACCTCTTTCTCTGGCCCTGCTGGCATAGATGCAATTGCTGTTTCGGCACCTGTAATTTGTGCTTTAATAGAAATTAAGTTTACCGAAGTTTGCTGCACCGCTTTTTCTTGGTCGCTCAATTCTTTACCCATAATGGTTTGTTCAAATTGTAAATCGGCTTTTCGTTCGGTAGCCAATGCAACGGCTTTATCGCATTCGGCGGCTGTGGTTAATTTGCTTACTGAGTAACTCATACTTACTTGTTTTAATTGGTTAAAAAAAATTGTAATAGCAAATTAATACATATACTGTTTAAAACAATATATTTTATAAAATATTTTTTTTGCATTTATTTAACCGAACGAGCACCTATTCAGCAACCTGTTGTGTATAAAAATCAATCTCTGCTTGTAGTAAATGTATTTTCAATTGTATTTGCTGTTGTGCCGCCCAATTGTTACCCTCCATTTTTTGTTGCCCCCGATACAATTGTTCATCAAACCAACGTTGTTGCGAAGCCGTTGTGGGTGGATGCTGCACTTGGTATTGTTCAACAAATGCTTTCATGTTAAACCCTTGCTCATAAAGGGTTTTCATTTGTTGTAGTTGCTTTTGCAACAACTGTTTTTGTGCCGTACACCATTGTATTTGTTGTTGGCATTCGGCAACATCCGCAGGCGTTGCTTGCGGTGGCTGCACTGTGGGTAAATGGGCAATAGTGGCTTGCACTTGGGCTAGTATTGCAATAGCTTTTAAAGGTATTTGCCTTGTTCCTGCTGCTATTCGGGTAAGTATGCTTGTATCTACACGCAATAATTTGGCTAAATGAATGTTAGTAATACCTATTTTTTTAATTATATTTTTTATTAGCTTATCATCTGTCATACAATAAAATTACTTGTCAAAATTAATTTGTCAAAATATTTTTTTTTGACAGATTTTTTTTGTCTTTAATACATCATATTCATCTGAAGGCACAAAAAAAGAGGGTGTAAAAACACCCTCTTTAAAAGAAAACCAAACTTGCTTGTGAAGAAAATTATTGTGAAATGTACGGTCTAAAAGATTTTTAGCTTGTATTCTAACAGCACTTGTATCAGCATAAAACTTAATAGCTATATCCACTCGTAAACAACATAATTATTTTTATTTTATGACCAAACATATTTTATGACGTTGTGTAAAACAGAGTTTGAATGTATGTTTAATTAAGAACTGAATATAGATATATTTATTTTTAAAGTTTTAGCTAGATATCTATGAGTCTAGATGTATGCTGATAGGCTTAAATAATTGTCAATTATTAATCCAACGGGCTTTATATACCTTAATAAAAGGTACAGCAATTTGATGATTAGGTTCTAGAAATTGAATATGAAAACTCCACCAACTTTCTTCGGCTTGTACATACATAATTTGTTTAGTGATAGGATGAATTGAGATAGATTTAATGTCTTTTCTTTTTTCAAGTTTAGAATATGGCTTAAACTCATTGTTTTGAACATCAAACGTATGTACGCCAAATTCTGTTGTAAATAGAAGTATTCTTGTATTGGGTATCCATTGTAAATCGTGTCCAGACCTATCGGGTATAGTAAAAGTATTAATTAAATACAGTTTGGGTTTATTTGTTTGTAGGTTATTGATTTTATATGCTCTCAATTCGCTGTAGCCTAATGCATAAAGCACAGAATCTTTATTATCCCAAACTACACCATGTGCAGAATATAGATAATCACTGCTCAAAATAACATCTGACTGTTTGAGATCATAAATTCTTATCGCATTTCCATTTTCTGCAGTTGATAATGCTACTACAATTTTATTAAAGGGTAGTAGTTCAGCAGAATGGGCATTGGGTGCATGGGCATAAAAAGATGCTTTTTTTGTTGCTCTATTTATCAATGCTACTGCACTTTTTGAAGATGTAACTAAAAAATCTGCCCCATCATTAATAGGTTTACATTCATCTAAAGTTTGTAAATATTTTTCTTGAAACTGTTTTGGTAATTCTGATGATTGAGAGGGCTGCCATTGCCAAATAATTTGTGCTATACTGTCTAGATTACTCGTATTATTTTGTAAAACGACTAATTTATTATCGCCACAAATAACAATTTCGCCGCCAATTTTGGTAACAGCCTGACTGTTGGCTTGTAATGTAACCAATAACGATAGAAAAAAAATGTACTTCATTGGTAAAATATTAGATAAGAACCATTTAAACTTTGATAAAAAAAAATTATTTGTGGGTGTACAAACTAGTTGTAAAATATCCATGCAAGTATTGATTCTATTGTTTAATAAATTTAGTTATTTGAATAGGCTGATTAGGGACTAAAAGTTCTACAATATATACGCCTTTTGATAAATTATTTAGTGCAACATAGGTACTTGTAGCCCCTTGTACAACCTGTTGTTTATGGATGATTTTACTAGTTAAAGAACGAATTTGAACAGTAGCAGGCTTGTTGATAATTGCATGCGAAACAATAATATGATCAATTACAGGATTGGGAGCTACTACAAGGCTTTGAATAGCTGTATTCTTTTGTATTTGAATGATATTGCTATATGTAAATTGTCCGTCCTTATCAATCATTTTCAATCGAAAATAATTTGTTTGGATGTTTACTAGTGTAAATTGATAGCTATTTAAAAGTGTAGTATTTTTAGATTGTACGGAAGCAAATGCTTTAAAGTTAATACCATCTTTACTACCCTCTATTTCAAATTTGTCAGTATTTACTTCATTCGTTGTACTCCACCAAAAATGAGTACCAAATTCGTTCTGAGAGCCATTAAATGAAATTAAGTTAAGTGGTAATGCAGTTGCTGTTGGTGCAAAACATACGCCTCTAAAAACGGTACCACTTGCAGCTGATGCAATAATATTTGGTTGAGCAGTAAAGCTACCATTATAACCAGATGAATCGGTAATAGCCACTAATGTATTACCACTTTTTACAGCATACAAGTTTACTACACTACCAGATCCCACTCCTGTTAAACCCCTATACCCTGCTGTGGCGTCTACAACGCCATTATTTTCCCAAAATCCATTTACCAAAGAATACTTAAATATTCCGGGCGTTGGGTTTGTACCAGTTCCATCATCTGTAACATATAAAACATCTAAACCAGGGATAGTAGGATTTACATCGAACATAACAAACTGATACGGACTTACTAAATTAGTATTTGTAATACCTGGCAATAAAGATAATGTTTGACCATTTGTTGACGGTAAACCACTACCAACAGTGGCCAAGCGTGTAGTGCCAGAGGCTGTACCTATATATAGTTGATTATCGAAAATATTAATAGTTCGTAAATTGGTTACTGAATTGGCAACAACTGTAGATGCGGTAGTAGAGCCAATAGTATTAAACACTACACCACTAGCCCCGCCTACACACCAAATATTATTTCCATTATCAGATGCACAAGACCTTGCATTTGCTGCCGATGCAAAATCTGCTAAGGCAGTGGTAGTATTAATATTTTTGGCATTGTCAATTCTTGCTATAATTCTATTCGTGGTACTTGCAGGAGAACCAGATAAACTTGTTGTTCCTGTACCAGTTGTTCCTACAGCAGCATCGTAACCAACTGCAAAGATGTATAAGCCATTAGTAGAACGTGTGATTTGCCCTTCACTTGTAGATGAACCACTTGTTAAAATTCTTCTATTTAGTCCATTCGTAGTAGTTGGTAGGGCTACGCTTTGTATAAGATTTCCACTAACTGAAAATTCGTCTAGAAAAATTGGAACTGCAACATTTGTTGAAACAGAACCAGTTCCATCTCCTCCTCTAAAAACAATTAAATTAGATGGAGAAAAATTTTGAGCAATTGCGATAAAAAAGAGGTGTGTTAGAATTAGTGATGATACAATTTTTTTCATAAAAATTTATTTGATAATGATAGTTTTGAAATAGTAGATAATTAGTTATAACCTTGATTTTGCCCAAAAAGAGTAGGGTTATTATATTTTTGTATTTCTGAAGAAGGAATTGGGAATAAATGCTGAAAGGCTTGAATGGTGATGTTTTCGTTAACCATTAATTGTTGTTGAGCATTATTGGTACGTACTAAATCAATCCAACGTTGAGCCTCAAGAGCAAATTCAAGTCTTCTTTCATTTAAAATAGCATTTCTAAAACTAATTTGATCTGGCAAGTTGGTTGCGGTGTATGGTACAATTCCTGCTCTTGTTCTAACTGTATTTAGATATTGAATTGCTAATCCATTTGTTGAATATGAAATTTCATTGAGTACTTCTGCTTGCATTAATAGCACATCAGCATATCTTAAAAGAATAAAATCGTTACCTGCATTTCTGGTAGTAGTAGATAATATATCGTTAAATTTATTTAATGCAAAAACAGTTCCTTGTCTTGTAAAACGTAATAAATTTCTTCTATTATCATTACTTGCATATGCTGTTATAAAAGATCTAGAAATGCTAGTTGCTGATACGGTATCAGTGGTAGACAACCATAAACCATGACCATTACCAGCAGATTCTTTATTATATCTTACAGCATAAATTACTTCTCTATTTAGCTTGTTGTTTACATCAAAAACCTGTGCAGTTGTATTTTGTAACTGATAAATATTGCTACTAATTAAATTAGTTAAAATGGTATTTGCTTGTTGGTATTTTTTCTGAATTAAATATACTTTAGCCAGCAAAGCCATTGCTGCACCATTGGTAACTCTTCCTATATCTGCACCAGTGTAAGTATTTGGCAAATTTTGAATACTAATAGTTAAGTCTTCTTCAATTAATGCATAGAGTTTTTGAACATCAGATCTACCAATTGTTAATGCTATAGAAGGGCTAGTAGGCACAGTGATGATAGGAGCATTACCCCAAAAAAGGGCTATGTAATAGTAATTGAGAGCCCTTAAAAATTTTGCTTCGCCTTCGTAACGTCTTTTCAAACTATCTGCAAAATTAGCATTACCAATTCTGCTAGTCACTTGGTTACATCTTTCAATTCCATTGTAAAAAGTACTCCAAGCATTCGTAATAATGGTATTTGCGGGTTTATCTAAAAACTTATCAATATCGTATCTATCTTGTGTACCTGCTGTAGGAGAAATTAAGCTCAACTCATCAGATCTAAATGCAGACATTTCTAAAAGGATATTAAAATAATTTTTTGTTGTTGCATAACAACCTGTTAGGGCAGCATCGAAATCAGCTGCAGTGGTATAAAAACTTTCTGCATTTGCTTGCGATTGTGGAGCTATTTCTAAAAAACTTTTTTTACAGCTAACACAAGAAAATATTACAATTAATGTTAGTATTTTTTTCATAACTATAGGGTATTAAAAATTAATATTAGTACCAAAAACAAGCGTTTTTGAAAGTGGATAAACGCCATAATCAACACCTGGTGTAAGAGCGTCATTATTTCCATATAAGTTTACCTCTGGATTATATCCTGAATACTTTGTCCATGTAACAAGATTTTGACCACTTATGTAGACTCTAATAGAGGAAATACCGATTTTATTACATAACTTATTTGAGATATTATAGGCTACATTGATATTTTGTAAACGAATGTAAGAGCCATCTTCAACGTGGTAAGTTGACGTTCTACCATTATTACCTGTAGATTTTCGATTTGCCCTATTTAAAACACCATTTCCCTGTTCGGTTTCAGAACGCCAACGATTAATGCCATCAATTGTATTATTGAAGTTACCCTCTAAATTTGAGATATATCTTTTTTGAAGATTCACAATTTCGAAGCCTTGCGAACCTTGAATACTTATATTAAGTTCGAATCCCTTATAATCTAGTGAGATGTTACCACCAAGTGTGTAATCTGGAAAATACTTACCTACAATTTTTCTATCCTTATCAACATCTAATACTCCATCCGCATCAACATCTTCAAATCTAAAATCACCGGCTCTTGAACTTGGAAAACTTGGATATTTTGTTAAATCGGCCGTTGTATTATAAATGCCAATTTTGTTTAGCAAAAAATAAGAACCAATTGGTTTACCAATTTGTGTAATAAAATATGTATTAGAGGTACCGGCAGTCTGAATAATAGGGGTATTGTTTGTACCAAGTGAAGCAACCACATTTTTATTAGCAGCAATATTTGCATTTATTTTAAGATGAACATTCCCAATATTATGATTGGTTGTTACAGATACCTCTAAGCCTTTATTGATAACACTACCTATATTTTGACGAGCAGTTAAAAAACCAGTTGCTGCTGGTATTGGCGTGTTTAATAACAAATCTTTTGTTGTACCATGATAATAGTTTATTTCAAATGCTAACTTCTGACCAAAAAAACCTGCATCTAAACCGAAGTTATACATGTAGTTTTTTTCCCAACCTAAATTTTTATTCGTTACATTATTAGTTACTAAACCAATGTTCGATCTTCCACTACCACTACCTAATATATAGTTGGCATTTGTTAATAAACCAATTGATTCATAATTACCAATACTAAAATTACCAGTTAAACCATAACTTACCCGTAGTTTCAGGTTGCTTAGAAAATGAAAATTTCGTAAGAAAGGTTCGCTATTTATTCTCCAAGCAGCCGAAACCGAAGGAAAACTACCCCATTTATTATCTGCTCCAAATCTTGATGATCCATCCGTTCTAATTGATGCTGTAAAAAAATATTTATTTGCAAAATCATATTGTGCTCTCAGCAAATAAGATATTAAAGACCATTCATTAATAGAGCCTCCAACGCCAGATGGCTGACCAGCACTGACAGCGGTAACAAGGTCGTTGGGAAAGTTTGTAGCATTTACACTATAACTATTAATGTAATCTCTTTGTGTTGTAAAACCTGCCAAACCTATAAAATTGTGTCTTTTTATTTTTTTATGATAATTAAGCGTTTGTTCAATTACCCAATTATAGTTTAGGTTTGAACTTGACCTTGCTGTAGGGTTAGAGGGTGAAAGGAAATTGGCAGCACCTAAAATTGGTAAGTTAGATGGTCTATAATAGTCGTTTCGAGAACTACTAAATACACCACCAAAAGAAACATTGTATTGTAAATTTTTAGAAATTTCATACCCTCCATAAACTTTTCCAAGAATGTTGATGTTGAAAATATCGTCTTTAATGAGATTAGCAAGTGCAACGGGATTTAATATTTCATTGTGTTGATAATCAGTACCAATTCTCCAAAATCCATTTCCTAGAAAATTATACGATCCATCAGCATTATAAACAGACCAAGTTGGAGACATTTGAAGGGCAGAAGAAACTACTCCTTGATCAAAATAAGTTCCATCGGAATTGACTCTTTTTCTGTTTGAGATAGATGGACTAAAATTGAAACCAAATTTAAATTTATTTGATTTAATATCAACTTTAGCCCTAATAGCATAACGTTTATATCCAGAATTTATAACGATACCATTTTCATTAATGTAGCTACCAGAAAATAAAAACTTTACAGTTTGATTCCCACCAGATATACTTAAGTTGTGGCTTGTAGTTTTAGCGTTCGTAAAAATTTCATTTTGCCAGTCTGTATTGGTTAATCCTTGAACTCCCTGTAAATAGGGATAAAGTTCAAGGGGTGTTCTCATAAAACCCTGAGACCGAATATTATCTGGATCCGATGCTGATGCACCTGGTGTAACATCGAGATAAGCATTATCGTGTCCATCTTTTGATAATGCTGCATATTGATAAGCATCCATTAAAGCAATTTTTTTTGTGGGTTCTTGATAACCAATAAAACTGTTATAAGCAATTTTCAATTTGCCTGCAACACCTTCTTTTGTTGTAATTAATAAAACCCCATTTGCACCCCTAGATCCATAAATGGCGGCAGCAGCTGCATCTTTTAAAACCTCAATAGATGCAATATCATTTTGATTTATTGTTTCAAAAGCTATGCTTTGCCTATCTAAAGGCACACCGTCTAAAACTATAAGTGGGTCATTACCAGCTGTAATTGAACCTGTACCTCTAACTCTAATTGTTGTTGGTGTTCCGGGTGTACCATTGGTTTGTAAAATTTGAACACCTGCAATTTTTCCTGTAATTGCTTTATCAAATCCTGTAACTGGTTGATTTGCAATGTCTTTACCTGAAACTGAGCCGATTGCACCTGAAACAGCATTTTTTTGCTGATTACCATATCCAATAACAACAACATCTGTTAGCGTAGAATTTGTACTTTTCATTCGCACCAATAATGAGTTTCCATTACCTTCTTTTATAGTAAACGCTTTCACAAAGCCTGTTTCGTAACCTACATAGCTAAATGTAAAATTGTAAACAATACCTACTTTTAGAGTAGTAATTGTGAAAATACCTTTCTCATTTGTTGTAGTTTCGAAAGTGGATTTATTATTAATTGATGTAATCTTTACTGAAACCCCATTTAATAGTTCGCCATTTTCGGTAGTAACAGTGCCAGATACATTGGTACTCATGTTTGTTTGTGCTTTTATGGTTGCTATTAGTAGTAAAAAGCAACTAAACAGCAGATGCCATTTTTTCATTTTTTTTAATTTTAATTGTTGCATGATTGATTATTCTAGTTTTTGGACAATAGTTTGGTTTTACGCAGTTTTAGTGCATATCCCTTTTATTATAAAGCGGTATTTGTATATTATTTTTTAATGAAAATCTTGCCCTCAACTTCTTCATATACCAATCCATTCATATTGGCTATGATGTTAAGGATGGTTTTTAAACTATCTGTTTTTAATACTGAACCAGAAAAATAAAGCCCTGCTATTTGAGATTTTGTATAATTTATTTTAGTATCGTACTGCTTACTTAATTTTTCAATGACGTTTTCTAATGGTTCGTTATTGAATACTAAACTAGCTTCGTTTTGATTAATTGTTTGATCTGCAGATTGCTTATTTTTCACTAAAGCATTATTGTTACTAAACCTAGTTACAGCAATGGTTCGGGCAAATTTTATAGCCGTGGCCATCTGTCCAGGAAGAAGGTAAACGTCGTTGATAGAATAGGTGTTTTTATCAATAGATTTTACCACTACTTTTCCTTCAAACAATTTTACTTCCACTTTATTTTTTACCAAAGTACTTACTATAAACTGTGTACCCAATGCTGTAGTGGCAATACCATTAGCATATACAGTAAACGGTTTTGTTTTATCTTTTGCTACTTTAAAATATGCCTTACCTGTTAGGCTAATATTGCGTTGTTTAGCAGCAAATGTTTCGTAATAAGAAATGCTACTTTTAGGGTAAATAGTAACGATAGATTTATCGGCTAATACTAGCTTTATATTGTTTAAAGTAGTATTAGTAACCACTTTTAAAGTAGCAGATGCACTATTGTTTGATGCTATATTTTTATTTGTCAATTGTTTGTGACTAAGCCCTCCATTGTTAAATATCTGAAACCCAATAATGAAAGCTACTAAGGCAGCTGCTGCATACCAAATAGTTTTACGTTGTATTTTAACTACTTTGGCTTTTGCTTGTTCATGAGCATTAATTTTTGCAAGTAATTGCACCAATATTTCGTTGGCTCTTTTATTAACTAGTATGTGGTTTTCACTAGTTGCCTCTATATCAAATTGTGCTTGCAATTCGCTCTTAAGACTATTAGTATCACTTCGCAGCAGCTCCTCTAAAGCGTCTGCTTCATGGGGTGCAATATTGCCTTGCCAAAGTTTTTGTAGTAATGCTAAAATTTGATTCATGGTTATTGTAAAAACGCAGAATCTTAAAAAAGGGGGGGTATAGTTACTGTTACCAAATTGTTATCGAAATAATAAACTTTCTAACACATTAAACATGTAAATAGATGCTAAATATGGACAATGCACCTAAAGTTTCAGTGGTGTATTTATTTTGTGAATAGGATTTAACAAATTTCAAAGCAATTATTAAATGCTCTTTAACTGTATCGGGGGCTATACCCATAATCGCAGCAGCTTCAGCATAGGTTTTACCTTGTAGCTTACATAACTCAAACACAAGTTTTTTTCTGGTTGGTAATTGGTTAATGGCATCTGCAATTATATTTTCTTTCAACTCATCCATGACTGTAATATCTGTGGTATTTAATTGCTCATATACAGCCTCTGTTATTTGAAATGCTAAGTACTTTTTTTCTTTTATAATTTGCCTAATGTAGTTTATAGATTGGTTATAGCTTACCGTGAATAACCATGCAGCTACTGATTGCTCATCCTGAAGTTTGTGTTTATTTTCCCAAAGTTTAAAAAATACATCTTGTAAAATATCTTCTACAACATGCTCTTGAAGTATCAGTTTCGATATGTTGTTAAAAACAACTTGTTGGTAATGATTATAAATTATTTCAAACGCCGCCTTATCCCCATTTGAGAAATTACTAAATATGCTTGTTGTTAATTGGGTATTTGGCACAAATTGAATTTGAAGAGCCAAAAATAAGTTTTTGGTGAAACGAACTTGCTTTTTGTTGGTGTTAATAAACTATTACCAAATAATTGAAACTTAATTTTCCATACAAAAAGAGGGTGTAAAAACACCCTCTTTAAAAGAAAACCAAACTTGCTTGTGAAGAAAAAAGTGGTTAGGGATGCAATTTTTTATTTCGTAAATAAGTTAATAATTCTTGGGGTCTATCTGTTTGTATAATTGTAGCTCCATTTTTAATTAACCAACCCCAACATCCATCGGGATCATTTTGTTCAACAGCTCTGTCATCGTTGTGGCCACCGTCATGTTCTGGCCAAAGGGCATTTAACCAAAGCCCCAGCTTCATTGTTTTAACTTTACGCATCCATGATATAAAAGGAATAGTATCATTATTAAAAGTGGGGTGCAAAATGGTGTTACCACGGCTTTTATATGAATTAGCTATTTTATTAGCAGCAGCAGTATCTAATGGTAACCCAAGTACGTTTAATACTAAATGGTCGTTATAGTAATTTAAGTTGAGAGACTTTAAACTATCAAGTGTTATGCAAGGAATATTGTAAATAATTTGCTCTTGCATATCTAATTCTGCTACAATTTTCATTGCTTCATTAAAATAATCAAACCCTTTATCTATGCAAACAATCACCTTACCTTTAGCTAACTTTAAAAACTCCTTTAATGTTGGAATAGTATGAATTGTTGCATGTGGGGTGGCATCTTCTAATTTAAATTGCTTGATTTCCTCTAAAGTATAATCTTCTGGTTTTCCTTTTCCAGTAGTGGTACGATCTATTGTTTTATCATGCATTAAAATAAGCTCTCCATCTTTAGTACGTTTTAAATCACACTCAACAATATCATAGCCTTTTACTATACTATTTTTAAGGCCTTGCAAAGAATTTTCAGGTGCATGACGCCAATCTCCACGATGAGCTGCTACTAATACTATTTTATTTTTACCAGAAAATAAAGTACTTAGTTTTTTGGGCAATGATTCTTGTGCGTTTACTACGGAAAATGTTGTCATTAAAATAGCAATTAGTATTCTTATCATAATAGTTATGTGATTGTATGAAATAATTATTGTAACCATAAATTCTTTCCTTGCAAATAAGATATTATCTCCCGTGGATAATCGGTTTGTATTAAAGAAATTTTATTATTGATTAAATTATCAACAACGCCATCATTACCAAAGACAGGTGGGGTGCTAATGCTATTAACATAAGCGTTTGCCCATAGTTTTATACCATTATTTATTGGCCAGTTGGTATAGTTAGGCGATAAAGTAGCAGATGCAAGATGCCAAACTGATGTTTTTGGGTTCATATTGGAAGCATTGTTATAATCGGTAGCATTGCCAGCACCAAGTAACACTATTACATCAGCGTCCATTTCTAATAAGCCTTTTGCCACTTCTGCAGATTCTGTATATATCATTACCATATTTACCATATTTAATGCGGCTACCGTGTTATAAATTTTATTGTAATATGCTACTGCATTATCCCAGGATGCGTCAATATTTACATACACTTTCCCCTTTGCAGCCTCTAAGGCCTCTTTAAGGGTGGGTATTGTGAAAGTGGTTGCACTACCATTGAATAATAATCTTAGTTGCTTTAATTCTGTTAGTGTTTTTTGAGCTATAGTAAAATTGCCATTTGTAGTTCTTGTGGTAGTAGGGTCATGCATAATTACAAGCTCATTATCAAGGGTAAGCCTAGTGTCTATTTCTACTATGTTAATATGATTTACAACGGCATCATTAATAGCCGCAATTGAATTTTCTGGAAAATTCTTATGATAGGCTCTGTGAGCTGCCACCATCGCCTTAGGATTTAGTAAACCTAACTTTTCCTTAAAACCAATAAGGTTTCCGTAATTAGCCGATGTACTGTTTTTAACAAGTATTCTTTTTGAGAAGCTGGCTGTTTGCCCCAATATATTTTTCACAGTTAGCTTCACGAAATAACTTCCTGCCAGTGAAAAACTATGTGATGGATTTTGAGTATTTACTACACTTGTACCATCAGCAAAATCCCATTCCCAAAAAACAATATTACTTTCTGTGTTGTTTGAACTTCCAGAAAATTGTACTTGGCTGTTTACAGTGGTTTGAGCTACATTAGTGGTAAACGAGGTTTTTAACTCCAACGCCTGTACAGTGGTGTTATCTATTTCTTTTTTTGAGCATTGCACAAAAGAAATGCTCAAAAAAAGGAATAGTAGTTTTCGCAACTTAAACATCTTCATAACAGTACATTTATTTAATTACTTACCTAAATATTAATACCCTGTGTTTTGTGAATACCCGCCTAAATCCCTTTCAACCTGTGGTATTGGATAATACATAAGGTAGTTGCGACCAGCTAAGGATGGAAGTAAATCCAAACGGTTAGTCCGTTTTATATCAAACCATCTGTAGCTTTCGCCATAAAATTCTCTGTGTCTTTCATCTAAAATTAAATTATGAAAGTCTGTTGAACTTAAAGCCGCAACTGTGCCTGCTGTGGGTGGGGTATTGTATCGTGCAATAAAATAAGATGCTAGCGTAGTTTCTGCTGCTATACTACTACCCAAAGCTTCTGCTTTTATAAGAAATAATTCTGAAAAACGTGTTATAACAACAGGTGTTGCATCGGCATTACTTGTTGCTACTAACTGTTGCCCTGTTCTTCCATTTGGAAACTTTATGAGCCTAGTGTTATCTGATGAAAAAACTGCTGTTTTCCTTTTGTCACTCACTCTATTAGGCTTTACACCATCTGCGTACAAACTAGATATAACATTTAACGATGGGGAATAATTCCAAGTTGGGTCTACATCGTTTACTAAAGAGTAATATAATTTTCTACTGTTTGTATTTGAATTTACGAAAGCAAAAATCACCTCTTTACTTGTAGTATTTGAAATGAAGTTTGTTGCAAATCCATTAGCATCTGTAGTTAGTGCAAATTTTGATGTAGATGTAGCGTAGTTTAAAACTTTATCTGCATACAGTATTGTGTTATTTTTATCGTTTGTAGCTAAATATACCGAAGCTAACAATGATTGTATGGCTTGTTTTGACACAAAAAACTTATTAGAAAAATCTGGCACTAAAGCTTCTGCTGCTAATAAATCTGACTTAATTTGAGCCCATACTTGAGCCTCCGACGACCTTGGTACTATATCAAATGTTCTTTTTGTTAAAATAGGAACTCCACCCCATCTTGTAACTAAGTGATAATATAGTAATGCTCTAAAGTACAATCCTTCGCCTTTATAGGTTTGTTTGTCGGTGGTTTGATTTGGCGACAACTCTAAGGTTTCTAATAAAAAATTCACATCTGCAATTCTATTGTAAGCACTTCGCCATAAACTTAATATGCTAGCATCTGATGGGTTCATATTTACTGCATCTACCAAACTAAATCCTGGCCCACTTCTAAAATTATCTGCTCTTACGTCAAAATCAAAAGCGAATGAAAATATACCTTGTTCTACTTGTGCATACACTCCATTTCTAAGTTTTATAATATCAGCATCTGTTAATTGTTCTTGTAAAATTGCATTTCTTGGCTTTATCTCATCTAGTTTTTTTGAACAACTTGATATGATTAGCACAAAATTTATTAGTATGATATACTTTTTCATTATTTTTTTTTTAAAATTGTAAGTTAAAGCCTAGTAAATAAGTTCTTAATGTTGCTTGAAGCCCAAAGTCTACGCCATAGTTTGGATGTCCGGGGCTGCTTTCTAGTGTTTGCTCTGGATCGTAACCTGAATATTTGGTAATGGTTAAAAAATTATCGACAGATGCAAATAACCTCACACCAGAAATTGATTTGATTTTTAACATCTTTGACGGAATTGAATAAGCAAGTGTTAGTGTTTTTAATTTGAAATAAGAAGCATCTTCTAAAAATCTAGTACTCGTTAAAAAATTATATCCAGCTGCACCATAACCCGTATGTACACCCCTTCTAACAGGTCTTGGCGTTGTATTGTTGGTGCCTGCACCATTCCAATAATTTGTGGCAACTTCTTTTCTTATTCCAAAAAACTGCTCTACGGTAGATCCATCTAACAGCCTCGTGTTTGAAAAAGCGTTTCCTAAATGATCTGTACCCTCTGTACCATTTACACCTCGCCATGCAGCCATTACTTTATTACCATAAGAGAATTGACCAAATACGTTTAATTCAAATCCTTTGTAAGATACATTTGAAGTAAAACCACCATAAAAATCTGGAATAGCTTTGCCTACATTTAATCTATCTAATTCTGTAATATCACCATCGTTATTTACATCTTTATAAATTATATCTCCTGCTCTCACACCTTTAGCAAACAAAGCTGTTGGTACTTCTGTGTCATTTTGGTAAATACCTGTTTGTTGATAAATATAATATGTACTAACAGGCTGCCCATTTATTAGGGCGTGCATTTGGCCTCCAAAGAGACTACTTCCTGATGCAGGAACTGTTAAAAAGTTAGTATTGTCAATTAAAGAAACGAGGTTGTTTTTAATGACAGAAAAGTTTATGCCCAAATCCCATTTTAAAGCTTTTTTTAAGATTTTTCCATTAATGGCTAGCTCAATACCACTATTTTCCATCGTACCAATATTGGAAGCAATTGTTGTAAACCCAGAACTCGCTTGTATGGGTTTATTGTACAATAAATCCGTAGTACGTTGTTTGAAAATGTCTATCGAAAAAGATAGATTATTATTAAATATACTTGCATCTATACCTAAGTTTGTTTGAGTTGCTTTTTCCCAAGTTAACTGCTGACCTATTTGAGCTAACGAAAATCCTGATTGTCCATTATAAGAATTATTACCTGCTGTAATGAGCGATTTTGAAGCGAAATTACTTACGCCATTTATGCTACCAGTAACACCAATACTAGCTCTTATTTTAAATTCGGTAAATAGTTTTTGTTTATCAAAAAAATTTTCTTTGTGGATTAACCAAGCTGCCGATGCCGAAGGGAAATTGCCGTAACGTTTATTTTGAGAAAATTTTGATGCACCATCGACACGTAAACTGGCATTCAACATATATTTTCCTTTGTATCCAATATTTACACGGCTTATATACGATTCTATTGCAAATGCATTATAGCCAAAGCCATTCGGATAAATGTTTGGACCAGCATTTACCAAGCCGAAATTACTGGAAGGAAAAGCACCGTTCGCATAATTATCACTCAATACACCAAAATCTTCGGCAGTAAATTTTTCATATGAATGCCCTGCCAATATTGTATAATCAATACCTCCAACTTTATTAGCATACTGTAGCATATTTTCAATAATATATCTTAAACCTGTATTCTTATTTTGAGCAATAGCTCCCCATCCTGCACTAAGTGATCTTGCTACCATTTTTTCAGTAAGCGTTTTCTTTTCATCAAAATATGTTGCAAATACTTTTAGTGTAGGGGCATACTTAAAGCCTTTAAATGGTTTTATATCAAAGCTAATTAAGCCTAAACCTTCATATCTCTTGGTGTTCCATTTTTCTTCGTTAATAAGCATAACTGGGTTGTGTCTTATTAGCAAGATTCCATTCGTTTTATAATCACCGTTTGCTGTATATGGATTGTACCAAGGTTGCTCTTCTCTTGCTGTTCGCAAAATTTTTAAACCAGAATTTTCTTCTTCTAGTAAGTTTCTATCGGTAAGTGAGAGTGAAAAATTCGAATTAAATTGTACGGTAGAATTGATTCTATGACTAACTTTTAATCTAAATGAATGTTGATTATAGTCGCTCATTTTCAAAATACCTTCTTGTCTAAACGTACCAAAAGAGGTAAAGAAGGTAGTTTTATCATTACCACCGCTAATAGATAAATTATAGCTACTTGTTTTGGCGTTAGTTCTTTGAATAACTTTTGTCCAATCGGTTTCTTCTATTTCATTAGCTAGTGGTTTGTAATAAGCTAAATTTGTACCCCTTTGTTTATTAAAATTATCTATAGCTACCTGCATTACACTAGCATATTCTAATGAATTAGCCATTACAATATCTTTAGCAATAGTACCAACCCCGTATTTAGCATCTAATTCAATTAAAGTATTTCCAAGTTTTCCGGATTTTGTTGTAATTAAAACTACACCACTGTTTGCCCTACTGCCATAGATTGCGGCGGCTGATGCATCTTTTAAAACCTCCATCGACTCTATATCGTTAGGATTGATGTTTGGATAACCACCTTCATTCGGTATTCCATCTATAACAAAAAGGGGGGCACTATTACCACTAATAGAACCAACGCCTCTTATTAGTACAACAGGTTTAGCGCCAGGAACACCTGAGCTTCCAACTACATTAATTCCACTTGCTCTACCTTGTAACATGCGAACAGGATTATAGCCAGCACCTTGATCGACAGTATTCATTTTAACTGTTGATACAGAGGTAGAAACGTCTCTTTTGTTTTGTGTACCGTAACCCACCACTACCACTTGGTCAAGTGTAGAAGTTGCTTGTTTTAACCTAACCAATAATGAGTTTTCATTGCCTTCCTTAACTTTAAAATCATTCACAAAACCCATTTCGTAACCAACATAGCTAAAGGTAAAATTGTAGGTATTACCCAATTGTAATGTACTAATTAAAAATACCCCTTTTTCGTTGGTATTAGTAGTTACTGATTTTTTGGTTGCAATATTGGTAGCTGTAACCGAAACGCCATTTAAGGGTTCGCCACTTTCGGTTTGTACTAAGCCTTTGATACTTGCGGTGCTTTGGGCAACTGCTAACCCTATACTAAATAGACTGGTGAGCCATACTAATGCTAGTGCCAATAACCTTTTGTTTGATTGTTGTTTTTTCAATTGCATGTGTTATTTGTTTTGATTTTTGATAATAGTTTATTAGTACGCCTTTTATGGGTGCGTTTCACATGTGGTTGCATGTGCTTGTTTTTTATGTGATTGTTTTATTTTTTTATTTCAAAACCTGCATTGGTTTTAGTAACAGTTAGCCCATTTAGTAATGCAATATTGTTTAGTATAGTAGCAACCTCTTCATTGCTATTAAACTTCCCGGTAAACTTCATATTATTCAATTCGACAGCTTTGTAAGTAATGGTTATTTTAAACTGTTTTTGTAAGCTGGTGAATACTTCTGGTAAACTAGCTTGGTGGAAATTCATAAAGCCTTCTTGCAACGCTGCTATAGATTGTTTTTCAACTTTATAATGATTATCTTTTAATTTAAATGTAGAAAGTTCGGATGTATAAGTAGCCTTATTAACCTGTATTTGATTACCTGGCAATAAGTATTGAGTATTGAAAGCATAGCTACTTTTAGCTGTTTTACTTATCATTACTTTACCAGTAAATAACTGTACTGTAATATTATCGCTTTGCTTTTCTGCTACTATCGTAAAGGAAGTGCCTAAGGCTGTTGTATTAATACCATCGGTGGTTACTATAAAAGGTTTGGTTTTATCTTTTGCTACTTTAAAAAAAGCAGTACCTACTAAAAATAATTGCCTTTTATTGTTGCTAAACGGTTGGGCATATTGTAAGGTACTTTTGGGAAAAAGGTTTACGGTTGAACCATCTTGCAAGGCTATCAAAATTGCTTTATTCGTTGTGTTTGTTACTGTTTTCAAAGCATCTACTTCACTTCCCATTTGCACTTGTTGTTGCACCATATTGTTGTTAACTTTTGATGTATTGTTGTTGCGTATATATTGTAAAGTAGAAATAAATACTAAGCCAATTAATGAGGCTGCTACAGCGTATTTAAACCAAGTGAGTCTTATTATTTTAGTTTGCTTTTTTGCTATTTCTTTTTCAATACCCAACAATATTTTTCTTGAGATGTGGTTATTAAGTTTTTTATCCGCTTCGTTGGTGAGTAAGTTATGAATACTGATATACTTTTCAAGTTGCTCAGGATTGTTATCGAAATAAGCTTGTACTTGCACAGCTTCTTCTGCGGTGCATTGGTTGCTAAAAAATTGTTGAATAAGCTGTGCTGAGACTTCTTTCATTAAATAATAAATGACTTATGAATAATTCGAACGACAAAGCAGATACCCCTATCGTGTAACAATTTGTTAACACGACACATGTTATTACTTATTAATTGCTGATAAAATGATAGATAAAGCTGCGACTTGCCTAATTACTTTTAAGGCTTTAGAAATTTGATTTTCTACCGTTCTTGGGGATATGCACAACTGCTTCGCAATTTCATTGTAAGAAAGGCTTTCTTCTCGGCTTAGTTTGAATATTTTTTTGCAAATAGGTGGCAAGCTTTCTATAGCGGAAGCTACTCTGTTACTTAATTCTTTTTCTAAAGCTGGGTCGCTCGTGTAAATTGTAGGTGTTTGGGTAATAACCTGATTGATTACTTTTCTTTCAACTGCTTTTTTGCGAAGTGTATCTATTAAAATACTTCTAGTGATCCGTGCCAACTGTGTATCAATCGTAAATTCTTCAGATAATTTTTCTTTGTTTTCCCACAGTTTTATAAAAGTCTGTTGTACCACTTCTTCTGCAATATCTGTAGAAGCAGTTTGCTTTAAAACAAAATAATAAAACCGTTCGTGGTATTTATGATATACCTCAGTAAATACGAATTTGTTACCTGCTTTTATTTCTAAAACTATATTCACTGTAAAAAGTAGAGGGTGATTTAGTTTTGCAAGATGTTGTATTTACATCGGATTTTAAAATTATTAAAGCGTTAACAATTGCTTATTCATTGCAAATAATTAAAAACTAACCTTACAAAAAGTATGAAGTATGATGGAATGGTCGAAAATTAAACGAGACTGCTTATTTTAATGCAGCCTCGTTTAATACAATAGAAGAACTAAATACTTTGAATGAATAGGGGGTTATAAATTAATTCCCGTAAATGGGTCGTATCTAATAACATTTGAAAAAGATGATTTTTTTCTTTGATTAATCATGTATTCAATAAATATTGTTGTATTTCCTTTCTCTGCATCATCAGTAACTACTATTTTGGCTACTTGCTGCTTATTTTTATAAATCAAAATTCCTTCATGACCACCTTTGGCATCGGGTTGCAAAGTCCAAATTTCATTACTTGATTTTATAAATTGTAAACCATCACTAGTTATTACTTGTTTAAAAATTAAATTGTTTTCTACATCTTTCCAAACACATGTATCTAGAAAAAAGTATTCGCTTTTTGTTTGTTTTACAGGCTTATAATATTGAGTAATACTTTGCTTATTGCTAGTAATATTTCCTAAACTATCTACATAATAATGTGGAATAATGTATTGTTTTTCTCGCCAGTTTAAACCATACTCTTTATTGTATCCATGCTGCCAATGCTGTAGATGCCAATGTGGAGGAAAATCTAAATGTGCTCTTGGTGCAGATGATTCACAATTCAATAAAATAAATTCTCCATTAAAAGTTTGGTTTGTACCACTCATATTTCCCATTAAACGAAGCATTTCTTGACAAGCAATAGTATAATTTAAACTAGCGGCTAATGCTTTTTCTGGATAAGGAATGTCTTTATATTTTCCATTTACTCTATCAGCCCAATTGTGATAAATCCAAACAAAAGGACCGCCTTGGGGATTTTGATAAGGTGTTTGTACATGTCTGCCATCGGTAGTATCTTTTACTAAAGTAAACTGATATCGATTGCCTAATTTCGTAAAAGCCACATCCGTTCGCCCTACTATAGCTCTTTGTATCGTTACACCTTCTGCTTCTATTTGCATACTCTCTGTAGGAATATTTTTATCGTTTGTTTCTATTTCAAAAAAAATTTCCCATTTGTTTTCGCCGTTATACCATTGCTTTTCTGTAATACGATAAGCACTAGGGCTGTTTAAAAAAAACAATTTGGGTGTTGTGCTACAACTTTCTGGCTTTGCTTTAATTAATCTTACAGAAATATATGTAGCACTTGCTTGTGTGAGTGTAGCCAAATACAGTAATAGTGGAATCCATCTTTTTGTTTGCATACTAATACCCTTTATTGTTAGGTAATAAATTTGGATTTAGGCTAATTTCGCTTTGTGGTATTGGAAATAGTTCTTGTTGGTTTGGTACAAATTTTCTACCAAGTTCACCAACAGCATTAATTTTTTGGTTAGCTATTTTTAAAGTAACTAAATCAAACCACCGCTGACCTTCAAATGCAAATTCAACCCTACGTTCATGAATCACTTCTTCTCTAAAATTATCTTTATTTAAGCCTGATAATACATTTGCAATACCAGCTCTTGCTCTTACCCTATTAATAGCTGCATATGCAATGGTTGACGGACCATTAACTTCATTTTCTGCTTCTGCTTGCATTAATAATAAATCGGCAAAACGCATTAAAGGAATATCTAATTGACCTTGATTTTGAGCTAAGCCATTTAATGTGGTTAGTTTTTTGATAGCAAAGTTTGTTTGTAATACACCAATTGTTGTTCTTCCATTAAACGCTAATAATTGTGTACCTGTTGAATACGTATCTCCAGGTGTTGTAATACTTGCTCTTAATCTTGGGTCACGATTAGAGTAAGGTGTAGCAGAATTATATAATGGAGATGTACTAATAGGCAATCCATCAACACAATAGAAATCATTAACCAAGTTACCATGTACAGAAATACACAAGTTTCCACCACCTGCTGCATAAAAAGTATAAAAGTTTGGAGCTCTATCTAAATCGTTATTTTTTACAGCAAAAAGAATTTCTCTATTGTCAATATTTGATAATGCAAATAGACCTTCGAAATT
>Ga0114938_1000155_pt1 | contig 54877 bp, 57 predicted proteins | sample AshMeaBigSpring_FD_88675 | JGI IMG/M metagenome (GOLD analysis project Ga0114938, IMG submission 88675) | Groundwater microbial communities from Big Spring, Nevada to study Microbial Dark Matter (Phase II) - Ash Meadows Big Spring | ecosystem: Environmental > Aquatic > Deep subsurface >...
GACCGCGTCCGGCGCGAACACGCCGTCCGACAGCGTCGAATGGGTGTGCAGATTGCCGCGCCAGAAGCGGCCGGGACCAGAGAACGTCGTGAACGGCACTCTTTCCCCCTGCTCGCGCGGCGCTCCATTCATCGCGCGAGATGCGCGAACTCGGCGATCACCGTCGCGTAGAGCGGCCGCTTGAACGGCACCACCAGCCGCGGCAGCTCCCGCAAGCTTGCCCAGCGCCAGTCGTCGAACTCCGCCTTCTCGCCCTTGGGTGCACGGATATCGATCTCGCTGTCGCGGCCGGTGAACCGCATCGCGAACCAGCGCTGCTTCTGGCCGCGATAGCGGCCCTTGAGCGCGACACCGAGTAGCTCGTCGGGGAGCTCGTAGGTGAGCCAACCGTCGATCGCGTCGACGATCTCGACGCTGGTGACGCCGGTCTCCTCGGCGAGCTCGCGCAAGGCCGCCTTCTCGGGCGTCTCGCCCCGGTCGATGCCGCCTTGCGGCATCTGCCAGATGTGGGCCGATCTTCCGCCGAGCCACTTCGGCAGGCGCCGGCCGATCCACACACGGCCCTTGGCGTTGAAGAGTGCGATCCCGACGCAGGGCCGGAGAGGCAAGCGCGCTTCGCCGCGCGTCGTCACACGTTGCAAGTGCCGGCTTCCTTCTCGAGCCCCCGCTGAGACGCACCTGATGGCGACGAAGCACTGACAGACAAAGCATACATGAAGATGGCAGGAAGATCAAAATTCCCGTGCGCCCGTCGCTTCGCCGGGCAGGCACGATTGCTCGATGGATCGGCCTCGTCACGGGGTCGTGGTGTCGCCACGGGTGGCCTTTCGCTCGCCGAGGATCGCCTGCACCGCGCGGGCGAGCTGAGGGTCGCTCGCGGGCAGCCGCGGGGCGCAGCGCCACTCGACGTCCTCGCTCGCTGCATCGCCGTCGCGGCAGGGTGAGCCGTCCGACGCCGCGATCACGACGTCGGGCTCGATGCCCTTGCCGTCGATCGGCCGGTCGGACGGTGTCAGGTAGCGCAGGGTCGTCAGCAGAACCGCGCCGCCGCTCCCCCGCTCGCCGATCGGCACCAGCGTCTGCAGCGAGGCGCGGCCGAACGAGCGCACTCCGACGATCGTCGCCCGCCCGCGGTCCTTGAGTGCTCCGGCAATGACCTCGCCGGCGCCCGTGGTGCCGCCGTTGATGACGACGGCCACCGGATGACCGGCCGCGAGGTCGCCGGGTGCCGCCTGCAGCGCCGTGGCACGGCCCGGCGAGCGCGGCCGCGCCGTCGCGACGGTCCCGCCCTCGAGGAACGCGTCGGCAATCGCGACGGCCTCGCCGATCGGACCGCCGGCGCTGTCGCGCAGATCGAGCACGACGCCGCGGAACGCAGCGCCGGCCGCCTGGCGCGCGCGCATCATGTCGGCAACGAACGGCCTGGCCAGGTCGTCGCCGAGTGTCGGCGGTCGCGCGAGGAGGACGCCGCTGTCGAGCATCGCCACGCGGCTCGCCCGGCGCGCGGCGGCGCGGAGCAGCGTCACGCGCACCGGTTCGCCCTGGCCGCGCCGGAGCACCGTCAGCGTCACCGGCGATTGCGGTGGTCCGGAGAGCCGCCGCCCGGCGCGCTCGACCGAAAGCCGCGGCGTCACCGGCTGGCCGTCGATGTGGGTGATGAGATCGAGCGGGCGCAGGCCGACCTCGGCGGCGGGCGAATCGTCGTCCGCGGTGATGACCCGCAGCCCGACGATCGAGGACTTGGCGAGCGGCTCCTTCCGCAGGTGCAGCCCGAGCGTGCCGACCTGGCTGCGTCCGCTCTGCATCTCGCGCAGGTCCTCCGGCGTGAAGTAGTGCGCGTCCGGATCGAGCCGCGAGAGCATGCCGCGGATCGCGTCGTCGACCAGCCTGGCATCCTCCGGCTCGACGACGTAGCGGCGGCGCACGATGTCGATCGCGCGGGCCAGCAGCTCGACACCCGGTTTCAGCTTCGCCTTTGCGAGCGGCTGCGGCGAGGAGCCTTGCGCCTGGGCGCCGGCCTCCGCCGGCAGCAGCAGGACCGCGACGAGCGCGCTCGCCGCGAGGACCACGGCCGCAGGCCCGGGCGTGCCGCGTGCGGTCATGACCGCGGTCCTCCACTGCCCGCCCCCACCGCCGCATCGAGCGGCACGGCGAGCGATCGGAACGCGGCGACGACCTGTCCGTACACGTCGAGCTTGAACGGAACGATGCGCGCCAGCACGTCGTCGACCGCCACCCATTGCCAGTCGTCGAACTCAGCCTCGCGACCAGCGGTTGACCCGATGTTGATCTCATTGTCCGCGCCATGGAAACGAACCGCGAACCAGCGCTGCCGCTGACCGCGGTAGCGCCCGCCCCAGGCGGTGCCGACGAGGTGCGCGGGCAGGTCGTAGGTCAGCCAGTCCGGGCACTCGCCGATGATCTCGACGGTATGCATGCCGGTCTCCTCGGCGAGCTCGCGAAGTGCGGCCGCGCGCGTGTCCTCGCCCTCGTCGATTCCGCCCTGCGGCATCTGCCAGCGGTTGCCGCCGGGATCGGCGCGGCGTCCGTCGGCGCCGATGCGCTGGCCGATCCAGACGCGGCCTTCGCGGTTGATCACCATGATGCCGACGCACGGCCGATAGGGGAGGTCTGGAATGGTCACGAGGCCCGCCACGTCGTCCAACTCAGCTCTCGAAACGGCAACGGGCGCCCGATGGACGCCCGCTCCGATCTCGTACTTCGGCGTCCAATCTGCACCGGCTGCTTGCTCAGTTCGCCTTCTTCTCGCCGGCCGGCGCCGGCACATCGGCCTGGCCGCTGCGCACCATCCGCATTGCGAACTGGAGCTGGGTATCCTTCTCCGGCTCCTTCGGCACGTAGGCGGAGGAGCCCGACTCCTCCTTCTTGTCCTTCGCCTCGGTCCTCAGGTGACCGCGCAGGCTCGCCTCGCCGCGCGGCTTCGGCGTGTCCTTGCCCTTGAGCTCGTCCGGCAGCTCCTGCTCGACGACGATGTCGGGGTCGATGCCCTTGGCCTGGATCGAGCGCCCGGCGGGCGTGTAGTAGCGCGCGGTCGTAAGCCGGATCGCGCCGTTCGCACCGAGCGGAATGATCGTCTGCACCGAGCCCTTGCCGAACGAGCGCGTGCCGACCACGGTCGCGCGCTTGTGGTCCTGCAGCGCGCCGGCGACGATCTCGGACGCCGAGGCCGAGCCGCCGTTGATGAGCACGATGATCTTCTTGCCATCGGCGATGTCGCCGGGCCGCGCCTGGCTCCTCTGGGTCTCCTCGAGATTGCGGCCCTTGGTGAGCACGATCGCGCCCTTCTCGAGGAAGTCGTCGGAGACGAGCACCGCCTGGTCGAGCAGGCCACCGGGATTGTTGCGCAGGTCGATGACGTATCCTTTCAGCTTCGGACCCGCCTGCTTCTTGATCGCATCGACCGCCTTCACGAGGTTGGTGTGCGTCTGCTCGTTGAAGGTCGAAACCTTCACGTAGCCGACCTCGCCGTCGGGCTCGAGGCGCGACTTGATGGCGTTGATGCGGATGACGTCGCGCACGATCTTCACGTCGAACGGCTCGTCCTTGCCCTTGCGGATCACCGTCAGCGTGATCGGCGTGTTGACCGGACCGCGCATCTTCTCGACCGCCTGCTCGAGCGTCAGCCCGACGATCTGGTCGTTGTCGAGATGGGTGATCAGGTCGTTCGCCTGCAGGCCGGCCTTGTAGGCGGGTGTGTCGTCGATCGGCGAGACGACCTTGACGATGCCGTTCTCCATCGTGACCTCGATCCCGAGGCCACCGAACTCGCCGCGCGTCTGCACCTGCATGTCGCGGAAGTGCTTGGGCGAGAGGTAGGCCGAGTGCGGATCGAGCGCCGCCAGCATGCCGTTGATCGCCGACTCGATCAGCTGCGAGTCCTCCGGTTTCTCGACATAGTCCGAGCGCACGCGCTCGAGCACGTCGCCGAACAGGTCGAGCTGCTTGTAGATCTCGCTGTTGGGCGAGGTCGCCGAGTAGGTGCGGCTGACGTTCATCACCGTCGTCACGCCTGCGAGCGCCGTCATGGCCATGAACGACCAGAACGCGAAATCGGACCTGCGTGTCATCCTTGCACCTTCTGCGAAGCGTCCGCCCACCACGGGTCGGGATTGATCGACTGCCCATCCTTGCGGAACTCGACGAACAGCAACGGCGAATTGTCCTGGGCCTTGCTCTTCGGTTGCGCGCGCATCGTACCGACCGGCTCGGACGCCAGCACGAACTGGCCGAGCTGCACGTCGATCTGGCTCAGCCCCGCCAGCAGGACATGGTAGCCGCCACCGGCGTTGATGATCAAGAGTTGTCCGTAGGTTCGGAACTCGCCAGCGTAAACGACCCAGCCGTCGCAGGGCGCGGTGACTTGCGCGCTGTGGCGCGTTTCGATCACGATGCCTTTGGAGACCGTCCCATATTGGGTCTTGTCACCGAATGTGAGGACGCGCTTGCCGTGTGCCGGCAGCGGCAGCTGCGCCTTGGCGAGGTGGAAGGCGATGGCCGGCTTCATCCGCGACGCGTTGCCGGAAAACGCCGCGCCGGATGGCGCGAGCTCGACGACGGAGCCGGGCTTCGGCGGAACGGCGATGGCGACCCGCGTGCCTTTGGGCGCGGCTGCTGGCGGAGGCGCCGGTTGGGTCAGAGCCGGCGCGGCCGCATCCTTGGCCAAAGGCGGCGGCGCGCTCGCGGCTGCCGCCTCGCGCTCGTAGGCGCCGAGCGGGGTGCGCTGCGCCACGGCCCGGTCGAGCCTCGCGATCAGCTCGGAGAGGTCGGTGACGTTCTTCGAGATTTCCTGCGCGGCGCGCCGGACGTCCTCGAGCTCGTCGCGCCGCTCGGCGAGCGATTGCCTCTTGGCTTCCATCAGCGAGGCGAGGCGCACCTGCGCATCCTTGAGCCGCGCGGTCTCGCCCTCGAGCTTCGCGCGCTCGGTCTTGATCTCGCCCATCACCCCGGCGAGCTCGTTGAGGCTCGCGACCAGATGCTCGGCCTGCCCGCGCAGCTGCGGGAACGCCTTGGCGAGCAGCATCGCGCTGCGCACCATCTGCAGTGCATCCTCGCGCCGCGTGATGATCACCGGCGGCGGATTGCGTCCCATGCGCTGCATGGTGCCGAGCAGCTTGGCGATGGTATCGTGCCGCTGGGCGAGCGAGCCCTGCAGCAGCTTCTGCTGCTGCTCGAGCTCGTCCCGCCGCGCCTCGATCGTGCTCATCTGCCCTTCGCTGCGCTGGATCAGGCGGGCCGTCTCCTGCAGCCGCGCGTTGAGCTCCGCGCGCTCCCTGTCCATCACCGCGAGGTCGCTCTGCAGCAGGCTTGCGCGCCGCTCCGTTTCGTCGAGCTTCTGCCGGTTCGCCTTGAGTTGCTGCGTCGCGGCGGCGGTCGCGTCCTCGGCCCGGACCGGGCTCGGCATGCCGCAGGCGGCCCACGCGACGACGGCAAGCAGAGTGCCAGCGCCGGCGGCGGCGCACGCACGCCGAGGCGGCTTGCCGCCTCCTGATGCGGCCTCGCGACGGTCCACTGCTGCTGGCATTAGACCCGAGCGCATAAGTCCCCTGGATGCATTCATCTCGACGCCTTGCCGGTCCGGCCGCCGCGGGACTCCCCCCTGCTACGCCTGGGCCAATGCCACGGCCTCGATGCCCCACCACAATCCCTGCAACTTCAAGGTCAATTACGGCGAATCTGGCTCCGCGCCACTGTAGTGCGGACCCATCCTGCTTGAAACCGCAATTGCCGCAATCGGCGAGACAGGTGTTGGCAAATGCCGCGCAGGGGGCCTAAACCTTGACCCCGGACGCAACTTTCGGAAATCCCGATGACGTCGATGGCGAGCGTATCGAATGCCCTGGCGATGGCTGCGGTCGGCGCCGTCGCCGTGGTGCTGGTGCTCGGCCTCGGGACGTTGCTCAGGGGCAGGAGCGCCAATGCCAGCCAGACGTTCATGCGTTGGCGGGTCGGGCTGCAGTTCATTGCGATCATCGTGCTGATGCTGACCGTCTATCTCGTGAAGCGCTGAGGGCGCGGAGGCGACATGAGCGAGCGCACACCGGGCCCGGCGAGCGCGATCGCACCCGATACGACCGGGCTCAATTTCTTTCGCGCCGACCCCTCGCTCGCCGACCTGCTGCACGTCTATCTGCCGGAGCGGCTCCGGCGCCACATCGAGCCCCATCTCGACCGTCTCGGCGCGCTCGCCGGCGAGCACCTCGACGCCTGCGCGCGGATGGCCGACCGGCACCCACCCGTGCTGCACCATCGCGACCGCTTCGGCCGCGACGAGCAGTGGATCGAGTACCACCCGGCCTACCGCGAGCTCGAGCGCGCGGCGTTCGGCGAGTTCGCCATCCACGCGCTCTCGCATCGCAAGGGCCTGCTCGGCTGGCCCGATACCTATCCGGCGGTCGCCAAGCACGCCTTCACGTATCTGTTCAACCAGGCCGAGTTCGGCTTGGGCTGCCCGATCAACGTGACCGACGGCGCCGCCATGCTGCTCGATCGCTTCGGCGAGGCGGCGCTCAAGGCGAAATACCTCCCCGGCCTCCTCGAGACCGACATGGCGCGGTTGACCCAGGGCGCCCAGTTCATGACCGAGAAGGAGGGCGGCTCCGACGTCGGCAGACTGACTACGGTCGCGATGCCGGAAGGCGATCACTGGCGGCTCAGCGGCGAGAAGTGGTTCTGCTCGAATGCCGACGCGGCGATCGTCATGCTGCTCGCGCGGCCGCAAGGCGCGGCGGCCGGCACGCGCGGTCTCGGCCTCTTCCTGATGCCGCGGCGGCTCGATGACGGCACGCCCAACCGCTACCGGATCGTGCGGCTCAAGGACAAGCTCGGCACCCGCTCGATGGCCTCGGGCGAGATCAAGCTCGAAGGCGCGCTCGCCCATGCCGTCGGCCGGCTCGACCGTGGCTTCGTGCAGATGGCCCTGATGGTCAACTGGTCGCGGCTCAGCAACGGTGTGAAGTCGACCGCGCTCATGCGTCGCGCGCTCCACGATGCGCTGGCGGTGGCGCAGGGCCGCCGCGCATTCGGCCGCCCGATCATCGAGCTGCCGCTCGCCCGCCGGCAGCTTCTCAAGATGCTGCTGCCGCTCGAGCAGGCGCTGTCGATGTGCTTCCTCACCGCCGACGCGCTCGACCGCGCCGAGCGCGCGGGCAGCCAGCAGGCGGCAGCGCTCGTGCGCATCCTCACGCCGGTGCTCAAGTTCCGCGCGACGCGGGATGCGCGCAAGGTCTGCGGCGATGCGCTCGAGTTCCGCGGCGGCGTCGGCTACATCGAGGAATTCGCGCCGGCGCGGCTGCTGCGCGACGCCCACCTGGGGTCGATCTGGGAAGGCACCGGCAACATCGTCGCGCTCGATGCGATCGCGCGCGCGGTCGGCCGCCACGGCGCCGATGGCGCGCTCGCCGCCGATCTCGAGGCGCGGCTCGGCGAGGCAGGCGGGATTCCGCCCGCATTCCGAGACCGCCTGCGTGCCGCGCTCGACCGGTCGCTCGCGCTGGCGCGCGCCGTCGCGGGTGACGCCGGCAACGAGAGCGAGGCGCGGCGGGCGACCAGCGCGCTCTACCATGCCGCCTCGGCGGTGATGCTCGCGGCCGAGGCGGTGCACGTGCATGCGCGCCGCGGCGATGCGCGCCGGCTGCTGCTCGCCGGGCTCGCGCTCGACCACAAGCTCGCCGGCCGCGACCCGCTCGCGCCATCGGACAGCCGGCGCGAGCAGGCGATCGCCGACCTCCTGCTCGGCGCGGCGCCGGTGTCGCTTGCGATCGCCGCCGAAGCGGTGGCGAAGATTGCGGTCAGCCGATTGCCAGCCTGTGACCGCGCGTGAAGAAGTGCCATTCGGCCGCGGCCTTCGTTCAGCCCGCGTCGAAGCCAGAGCCGGGCTTCCTGTATTCGGCGCGGGGCGGCGAGAAGATGTCGAGCACGGTCGCGCCTTCTGCTCCCGCTTCGAACGAGTGCTCGACGCCGCCGGGCGTCAGCCAGAAATCGCCCTTCTTGACCGCAAGCCGCTCGCCGTCCTGGGTGCGCGTGCCCGAGCCCTCGAGCAGCACGCCCCACTGCTCCTCGGCGTGGGCGTGCAGGTTGCCCTTCGCGCCCGGCTCGCAGCGCACGAACGACACCATCACGGTGTCGCCGACGAAGATCGAGGTGGCGATGCCCTCCGCGAGCTTGCGCTGGATGCCCTTGGAGAGGTCGCCCATGTTGAAGAACTGTCCGCGCGGCATGGTCGGATCCTCGGTTGGATGGATGTTCGTCGCGGGCCTTCGGCCTCGCCAGCCCGACTGCCTATTGCCTGCCTCCCCCAACCCTCACCCCGGTGACGCCGGCGGTCAATGGGGCGCCGGCCCGCGGTCAGATCATCCCCGGCCCTGCTATCTCCAATCGCCGCGCCGATCTCGGCCCGGGGTCAGTCCCGGCATTTGCCAGCACGGCGAGGAGGTGCCTGGCGTGGCGGACGCGCTTGTCGAGCTGGCGCTGGCGCAGCTCGCCGGTCGCGACGTGCTCGCGGATGGCGAGGTCGATCGCGACCAGCCGGCGCAGGCGACGCTGCATGCGCTGGGGGCGGCGGTCGGCGCACGGCACCGCGCGCATCTCGGCTCGTGACGCTTTCAGCATCTGCTGGGCGAGCGCGGCCGCGAGCTCATGTTGCGGGTTGGCGTCGGGAGTATCGGTCATGTCGGTTGCGAACCTTCAGTTGGGGGTGTCGATCGATGGAGCTGCGTTGGCGCAGCGCCGCGCCCGGCGCCGGGCTCGGCCCGCGCCGTCATGCAAAGTCCGAGGGTGCGGGGCGGCGCAGCGCCGCTCAGCACAGTCAAGAACGTGCGGCGCTGTCGCCGCCCCGCGCAGGATTTCTGGCCTACCCAGGACGTTCAAGGGATCACCCTTCCCCGGACTTTCACCGGGGCGGCCCTGGCGAGCCTCAGGGAGACTGCGCGCGTGACGCTCGCGTCCCCGACCTGCTCCCCGCCGCGCGCTCTCGAGACGCCTCTAGAAAGCGCCCCTCGGATGCGACGGGATGCAACCAATATAAGCGCGCCTGAGGGTGGGGGGATAACTTCCGACCCGCATGCAATGATCGTGGTCAACGGCGAAGGAATTGCCGGCAGGGAGAATGCGATGGTGGGTGGGTCAAGCCGCGCGCTATCGACACGAGGACTGTCATACCGTGGCTCGTCTCCGGGACCTATCTCGACACATGCACAGACGCGCGAAGCGAAATACTGCGACGCCGGCACGTGCGGAGCCGCTCTCGCCGGCTTCGCAGACCGCGGTCCGCTGATGCATGGGTCCCGGGCACAAGGCCCGGGCGATTCAGTTCTGCCTCCCGTGGTCGACGAACAAGAGGTGTCAGTCCGGCAATTATCACCGGGACCCATCGGGTAACGCTCTCGGAAGTCGGAGATTGCGGACCGATGGCCCCCGGGGACGAGCCCCGGGGTGACACCTGAGGGTGTGGCGCGAGCGAGAGTTGAATTGCCCCGGGCCTTGCGCGCGCCCCTTCAGAACGACCCGCCGGTCGAGAAGCCGCCGCTGTCGGAGCTGCTGCCGCTGTCGCTGCTCGAGCCGCCGCCCGACGAGGTGTCGAACGGCGGCGACCAGCCGCCGCGCGATTCCGGCACCCGCCAGCCGCCACCACGCGGGCCGTCGCCGCCGCCGGGGACCGGAAACGGGATGCGGAAGTCGGGAATGCCGAAGTCGGGCCCGCCACGCACCGCGCGATAGCGGAAGCCGGCGCGGATCAGGTCCCACAGCATGTCGCTCCGCACCGCGCCCGACAGGATCTCCTGCAGCACACGCCCGATCTCGCCATCGTTGCCGAACGTCGCGTGCGGGTGGTCGTAGCCGGCGTTGCGGAAGCGCTCGCGCACGCCCTCGACCTCGAGCCGGCGCCGGGCGATGTCACGCGCGGTGCCGCGCAGTCCCGTGATCTCCTGCTCGAGCCCGGCCCGCGCGCCTTCCCCCGCCTCGATGCGCCGCACGATCGCCTCGTCGGCCGGGGTCTGGGTGCGGCGCGCCTCGCGGTAGAGCGTCGCGATGTCGTCAGTGCTGTCGCCGCCGGCGATGGTCTCGAGCGCCTGGTCGTAGGCGCTGCCCGGACCGCCCTCGACCAGGCGCTGATGCGCCGCGTCGATCTCGCCGAGCAGTGCGCGCTTCGTCTCGACCGTCTCGTCGGCGCCGGCGAGGCGATGGCGGGCGGCCGCAAGCGTGCGCTCCTTCGCCTCGATGCCGGCGGCGACCATCGCGCGCCGCTCGAGGTCGGCAAGCGTGGTACGACTAGCATTTGCCGCCGCGCGCCGGGCGTTGGCGTGCTCGCGCAGGCGCAACGGGATCTCGATCAGCATCGCGTAGTTGGCGCGCGCGCCGGGAAAGCCGATGTAGGCGGCCATCGCCCGGTCGACCATGCGGGTGACGTTGCCGGCGGCGTAGCGCTGTGTGCCGAAGCCGCTGGACCACAGGTACAGGAACAGCGGATCGGCGTCGTAGGGCTTCTTCTTCGCCGCGAGCTCGGCTTCGGAGCCCGCCGCCTTCTTCTCGGCCTCGACCGCGACCGCCTCGGTGCCGTCGGTCGCAGCCTTCGCCGCCGCCCACGGTGCGGTTTTCGCGACCGAGGCCTCGGCTGCCGCGCGCAGCGTCTCGACCGCCTCGAGCGCCGCCTCGACCGCGGCGGCGGCGGCGTGCCGGTCCGCCTCCGCCTGTTTCACCTCGGCGAGGAGACGCTCGCGGCGCTCGGCCGTCGCCGCGAGCCGGTGCTGGCCCTCGGCGAGGATCGCGACCGCGCACCGCTCGGCCGCATCGAGGTCGCGGACGAGCCGCCCGGCAGTGATCTCGTCGAGCTTGACGCGGGCGAGCTCTCGGAGTGCCGTCGCCCGCTCGCGCGCAAGCTCCTCCGCGTGCGCCGTCGCCGAGGCGAGTGCCGCGTCGAGCCGGCTCTCCTCCTCGTGCAGGCGACCGAGCGCCTCCTCGATCGAGCTGAGCGTCTGGCGTCCCGAGCGCATGCGTCCTTACCACCGCGTGATCATGCCGCCCTCGAAGGGCATCTGGTAGTCGGCCGCGAGGGTGCCGCGCCGCTTCACGCCGAACCGGTTCTTCTGGATGATGCCGTCGTCGCGCTTGTCGGCGGCGACCGCATCGAACGTCGCCTGCGGCACGCGCACGCCGAACTTCTCGACCGTCTCGACCGTGCCGTTCTCCTCGTTGCGGATCGGCAGCTTGTACTTGCGTCCGTCGGCGGCGATGGCCTCGACGATCAGGTAGTAATTGCGCACCCGCGAGCCAGCCGGCGGCTTGCGCCACACCCCGCTCGTCTCGCCGGGACGCGAGACGATCGTCAGCGTGTAGTCGCGCGCGACCTCCTCGCGCAGCTCGCCGAGCTCGCGGCCGATGCGGGTCATCGCGACGCGGTCCTGGTCGCGGATCGCGCGCTCGCCGTCGGCCTTGAGCTGGTCGGCCCGCCGCTTGACCTCGGCATCGGAACCGATCGCCAGCACGTCGGCGTGGGCCTGGCGGATCGCCTTGGGCAGTGTGTCGGAGACCTCGATGCGGGCCCGCTCCTCGGCGACCTGGGCGGGGCGCGTCACCGTGAAGTACTGCACACCGCAGGTGCTGAGCAGGGCCGCGAGCGCCACGCCGGCGAGCGCCCCCCAACGCCGGCGATGCACCCACGCCGTGAACAGCGAGCGCTTGAGGCCCGGCGGCTGCGGGGCATAGGTGAAGCGGCTTTCGCGCAGCGCCTTGACGCCCTCGGCGAGCACGTGATCGGGCACCTCGATGCCCTGCTGCGAATAGATCTCCTTCAGGCGCTGGATCAGCTCCGCCTCGCGGCCCGCTTCGTTGAGCTCGCGCCTGACCAGGTTCTCGCGGTGGCGGACCGTGTCGACCACGTCCATCGCGATCATCAGGTCGTCGAGCTTGTCGGGCTTGGCCGCGGCGACGGGCGTATCGGGCATCGGTCAGGACCTCGGCGTGCCGACGGTCACGAACGCAGATCCGGCAGAGCTTGCGCCGCGCTCGCAAGCCGGGCGATGCGCTTCTTGCCGGCCTCGACCGCCTCGCGGATCTCGGCCGAGTTCTGCGTGGCGAGCTTCCTCATCTCGGCGATGATCTCGGTCGAGCGCTCCTGGAACGTGACGACGCTTTCGACCAGCTTCTTCACCGCATCGGCGCGGATCGTCGGCCCATAGCCGCTCCTGATCGCCGCCTCGGTCACCTTGTCGCCGACCTCGGAGATCGTCTCCAGGCTCTTCGACATGCCCTCCTTCATGGCGTCGAGGGTCTTGGTCGATTCATGCAGGCCGAACATGCCGGTGAACGAGGCCTTGAGCGCGGTCAGCACGCTGTCGTTGGTCGAGAAGAACGCGACCGCCTGGCTGTAGACGCGCTCCTTCGCCGAGGTCATCTGCATCAGGCGGGCCATCACGACCTCGCTCGTGTTGTAGGAGATCGTCAGGTTGTCGGAGAGGTCCTTGGCGATCTGGTAGCGCTTCTCCTCCTCCTGCGTGAGCCGCAGATGCTCGTCGCGGATGAGCTCGAGCTTGGCGCGGTCGGCGGGGTCCTTGCCGGCGAAGCCCGCGACGTCCGCCGAGGCCTTGCCGAGGTCCTTCTTGGCGTCCTCGAGCCGCGCCTCCGCTTTCTTGTAGACCTCGAGCGACATGACCTCGGAATGCTTGAGCGCGCCGCGATAGTCGCGGTAGGCATCGAGGATCTTGGCCTCCCGCTCGATCTGGTTCTTCGTCTCCTTGGTGACGTCGAGGTAGGTCTTGCGGATCTTGTCGAAGCGGTCGGCGATGTCGCCGCGCACGATCTTCATCCAGATGTTGGTGCCGCGCTCGAGCATGTCGATCTTGCCGTCGCCGACCTGGTCGACGAGGCGCTTGCTGTCGTCGCGGATCGAGTTGAAGCCCTCGGTGATGCGCTGATAGCGGTCGCCGATCTCCATCTGGGAGGTGTGCTCGCGGACGACCTCGTTGAACACCTCCGCCTGGCCGAGCGTGCGCGCGATCAGCGCGATCTTGTCCTTGTCGAGGTCGGAAATCTTCTCGAGCAGCGCGTTGATCGGCGCGGGCTCGACCTTCGCCGGCATCAACCCCATGTCACGGAGCGTGCCGGCGGCCTTGTCGAGGTACTGCATCGGCGTTCTGACGACGACGGCGGCCATGGGGTACTCCATTACAGGTGTGGACGGAGGGTCGGTATTAATTCCTTAGAACTGCGCTTGCCATCGTCAAGTTTCAAGTGCTTCGTGCCGGGCGACCAGCCGGAGCGCTGCTGACAGCCCCATGAACTATCGCCACGCCTTCCATGCCGGCAACTTCGCCGACGTTCTCAAGCACACGGTGCTCGCGCGCGTCATCACGCATCTGAAGCGCAAGGACAGCCCGTTCCGGGTGATCGACACGCATGCGGGACGCGGCGTCTACCGGCTCGACCAGGGCGCAGCAACCCGTACCCGCGAATGGGAGGCCGGCATCGCCAGGATCGCCGGCCCGACGGCCGCTCCCCTGCCGCCAAACGTAGCAGCGTTGCTCGGGCCCTACCTCGGGGCCATCGCGGCTCAGAATATCGCCAACCGGCTGCAGGCCTATCCCGGCAGCCCGGTCATCGCGCGCCATCTGATGCGGCCCGGCGACCGGCTGATCGCCAACGAGCTGCACCCGGACGACAACGCCGCGCTCGCCGCCCATTTCGCGCGCGACAAGCAGACCAAGATCATGCGGCTCGACGGCTGGACCGCGCTCAAGTCGCTGCTGCCGCCGAGGGAGCGCCGCGGCGTCGTGCTCGTCGATCCGCCGTTCGAGGAGCCCGGCGAGCTGATCCGGCTGACGGAAGGCCTCGACGCGGCGGCGCGGCGGTTCTCGAGCGGCACCTACCTGCTCTGGTATCCGATCAAGGACATGAAGGTGATCCAGCGCTTCCATCGCGCGCTCGTCGGGCTCGGCGTCGAGCGGCTGCTGAAGGCGGAGCTGACCATCCACCCGCCGCGCAATCCCGACCTGCTGTCGGGTACCGGCCTGGTGATCCTCAATCCGACCTACGGGCTCGAGGCCGAGCTCAGGCAACTCCTGCCGTTTTTCGCGCGCCGTCTCGCCGAGGCCGACGGAGCCGCACATGACCTCGACTGGCTCGTCGGCGAGCGCCGACGCGACGGCGAGGCGGGCTGACGCCGCCCGCGCAGCCGGATTTGCCTTGCGCGCAAGACACCGTTCGACCATAGTCGACAACGTTCGGACGGCGCGCCGGCCGGGCGGGATTTGCTGTGGCCGCTGAGACGTTGACGGGCATGCGCCTCGTTCTTGCAACAGAATCCCCGACATGGGACGATACTGACTAGGCTTCACCGGGACGCGCCGGTGGTGCGCTCCCGCCTCATACCCACTCGGGGCCAAGGAGACCTCGCGACATGCGGCAGACCGGGACGGTCAAGTTCTTCAACCAGGCGAAAGGCTTCGGCTTCATCACGCCGGATCAGGGCGGCAAGGACGTGTTCGTCCACGTCACCGCGGTCGAGCAGTCGGGCATGGGGAGCATCGGCGAAGGGACCAGGGTTTCCTTCGAGACCGAGCCCGACAAGCGCGGGAAGGGCCCCAAGGCGGTGAACCTTCAGCCCGCCAGCTGAGCCTTGCGACCGGCGGGCGCCGGAGCTGCGAGCCGTTTCCGCCACGCGGGCTCGCGGCTTGTTGAATTCGTGCCGCACGATCAGCAATTTAGTGGCACGGGATGGCGCAACTCCCTTGCCTGGGTCTAACATTGCCGCCGAGTGTCGTTTCGCAACCTGAGAGACCGAGAACGATGTTGAAGCTCAGTACCGCCTGCGCCGCCGCGACAGCGATGATTGCTTTTGCACTCGTAGCCCCGGCCAACGCCGCCACCTGCGTCAACAAGGCCGGCCAGGGCACCAATACGACCGAGGACGGCGCCAAGTTCCAGGCGTGGGAGGCGGTCCTGCAGGCGACCGACTGGGGCATGTGGGCGCAGTTCATGGCGAGCGGCCAGAAGGTCGGCTCCGCCCCCGGCTATCAGGTGAGCAAGCTGCGCACCAAATGCGGCAAGGGCGGCCTCGGATCGGAGTGCGTGATCCAGGCGACGCTCTGCAAGTAAGCCCGTCTCAGCGCGCGAGCGCCTTGGCGATCCATCCGACGAAAAGCGTCAGCGCGCCGCCGCCGACAACGCCGCCGATCGCCTGTGCGACGATCGCGCCGATATCGCCGCTGGCGACCGCGGCCGCGCCGAGGCCGGTCGCGGCGTGCGCCAGCTGGCTGCCCAGCCCGCCGCCAACGGCGCCGCTGACCAGATTGCCGACGATGCCGGCGCCGTTCTGGCGCCCGTAGGTCCCGGCCAGATGGCCGCCGACGGCGCCACTGGCAAGCTGCAGGGCCATGGTCGTCACGTCCATGATGCGTCCTCCCTGTCGCAATCGCCCCCACCTCAACTATGGCGCAGATTGCAGCGCCTGCGCCACTCGGCGGTCGTGGTTTTCTCCCAAGATGGTTGAGGCATGCGTGGTCAGCCGGCGACAACCCGCCCAAAATCCGGCCAGGCCGCTGAATTGCTTCAACGAATGGTTCACTTTCGCGCGTATCCTGCTATCGAAGAGGCACGCCCATCGAAGGACAACGCCATGGCTCGACAGGTCATACTTGCTGCCGGCATCTCGGCCGCGGCTCTCATTGCGCTTACCCTGGCCACGACCGGCCCAGTGGCCGCGCAGGCGGAGAAGCGTGTTGCCAAACCCGCCGACGGCATCGAGCACCCGGCGTCGAGGACCTATCGCCGGTCGGGCCCACAGGTGCGCGGCTTCACGGCGCGCCGCGGCGGCTATTCGTACTCGACCGCCGATGTCATCAATACGTACGGCGACAGCCGCACGCGGTTCGGCTCGACCTCCGTCTACCGCCACCCCTATCTCGACCGGCAGACCAACGCGGGTCCGTTCGACCACGGCTTCTTCTTCGATTCCGGCATGGCGCCCCGCGGCGGCGACTCGCCCTATCAGAATTGACCTCGGGCCCGCGTCCCGACCATCACGATTGAACAGGAAGGTCTCATGCGCTTGAACTCGACCGTCGTTGCCCTGGCCGCCATCGCCATTGCGCTCCTCGCCGCGAGCCCCGCCGAGGCCAAGTGCACCCGCCTCGCATTCTCGGTGAACGACTACGGCAAGGACGGGCCGACCAAGGACGCCAAGGCCCTGCTCGACAAGTACATCGCGCAGTGGACCGCCGAGCGCGGCATCAAGAAGTACACGACCGGCAAGAAGGACGTGAGCTGCGAGCTGTTCCTCGACTTCGTCGTGTTCGACGAGCACACCTGCAAGGCCGCCGCAACGGTGTGCTGGGGCGATGGGCAGCCGGTGCAGGCGAAGGCCGGTGACGCAGTGCCGGCAGCGGCTGCGACTCCCGCCCCGGCGGTGAAGGCCAAGGCGGCAGCACCGCAGCCCGCGCCAGTCGCGACCGGCACGCTCCCGGTCAAGGCGCCCGTCGCAGTGAAGCCCGCTGCCGCCGCCGCGCCGGCGTCAGCGGCACCCCCGGCCGCCTCGCCGGCCCTCACGCCGCCGCCAAAGACGCCGTGAAGGCGCAGGCCGGCACGCACCCTCAGGTCGCGAACCTGAAGTGCATCACGTCGCCGTCGCGCACGACGTACTCCCGGCCTTCGAGCCGCATCTTGCCGGCGTCCTTGCAGCCCGCCTCGCCGCCGAGCGCGATGTAGTCGCCGCAGGCGATCGTCTCCGCCCGGATGAAGCCCTTCTCGAAGTCCGTATGGATGACGCCGGCGGCGGCCGGAGCCTTGGTGCCGCGCGGGACTGTCCAGGCGCGCGCTTCCTTCGGGCCGACCGTGAAGTAGGTGATCAGGTCGAGCAGCCCGTAGCCGGCGCGGATCAGCCGGTTCAGCCCCGGCTCGGCGAGCCCCAGATCGGCGAGGAATGCGGCACGGTCCTCCGCTGCGAGGCCGGCGAACTCCGCCTCGATCTTGGCGGAAATCACGACGACCGCCGCGCCCTCCTTGGTCGCATGCGCCTCCACTTGCCTCGAATAGGCGTTGCCGCCGGCTGCCGAGGCCTCATCGACGTTGCACACGAACACGACGGGCTTCGCGGTCAGGAGCTGCAGCGATTTGAACAGCGCACGCTCGTCGTCCGCGACCGCGGCGAGCCGCGCGGGCTTGCCCTCGCGCAGCAGCGGCAGGACCTTCTCGACGAGGGCGAGCGCCGCCTTCGCCTCCTTGTCGCCGCCGCGCACCTTCTTCTCGAGCGCGCCGACGCGGCCCTCGAGGCTCTCGAGATCGGCGAGCATCAGCTCGGTCTCGACGGTCTCGGCATCGGCGACCGGATTGATGCGGCCCTCGACGTGGGCGACGTCGTCGTCCTCGAAACATCTGAGGACATAAGCGACCGCATCGACCTCGCGGATGTGGGCGAGGAACTTGTTGCCGAGCCCTTCGCCGTCCGCGGCGCCGCGGACGAGGCCGGCGATGTCGACGAAGGTCAGCCGCGTCGGGATGATCTCGGCGCTTCTGCCGATGCGCGCGAGCGTCGTGAGCCGGGGATCGGGCACGCCGACCTCGCCGACGTTCGGCTCGATCGTGCAGAAGGGATAGTTCGCCGCTTCCGCCGCCGCGGTCTGCGTCAGCGCATTGAAGAGCGTCGACTTGCCGACGTTCGGCAACCCGACGATGCCGCACTTGAAGCCCATGGGAGGTCTCTCAGTCCGATTTCTTGGCGCCGGCGAGCCACTTCTTCAGGTTGGCGGCGAGCGCGCCCCGGCGCTTCGCCATCCGCTCGCCAGCCGGGTATGGCGTGGCGGTCGGCTTGCGGGACCGCTCGTCCGGCGGCGCGGGGCGCGCATCTTCCGCGAGCGCGCGCGCAAGCTCGGTCTGGAACCTTGCGGTGTCGCCGGCCGCGATCCGCCCCGCGTGGTCCGCAACCGCATCGAGCAGCGGATCGAGCCAGTCGCGGTCGACCTTGGCGAAGTCGTTCAGCACCCAGCCATGCACCAGCTCCTTCACGCCCGGATGCCCGATCCCGAGGCGCACGCGCAGGTAGTCGTTGCCGAGGTGCGCGGTGATCGAGCGCAGCCCGTTGTGGCCGGCATTGCCGCCGCCGGTCTTGAGCTTGACGCGGCCCGGCTCGAGATCGAGCTCGTCGTGGAACACCACGATGTCGTCGAGCGCGATCTTCAGGAATCGCGCGGCCTCGCCGACCGACTGGCCGCTGTCGTTCATGTAGGTCTCGGGCTTCAGTGCGAGCACCTTGCGGCCGGCGATCTCGCCTTCGGCGGCAAGCCCCTGGAATTTCTTCTTCCACGGCCCGAAATCATGCCGCGCGGCGATCCGCTCGACCGCCATGAAGCCGACGTTGTGCCGGTTCCGGGCGTACTTCGCACCCGGGTTGCCGAGACCGACGTAGAGCTTCATGGCGCTTGGCCTCGCGCGTGGCGGGCGGTCGGGCCCGGCACGGATGCTCGACTACTTCTTTCCGGCAGGTGGCTTGGCGGCGGGCGCCTTGCCCGCTGCCGGCGCGCCCTTGCCCGCCGCGGCCGGAGCCGCTGCACCGGGTTTGCCTGCCGCATCCTTGCCCGCGGCGGCGGCAGCCTTCGGATCGCCGGCCGCCGCCGGGGCGGCTCCGGGCGCACCGGGCGCGCCCGCCGCAGCAGGCGTCGTGCCGTCCTCGGCGACCGCCGTGGTCTCGGGCTTGACCTCCTCCTCGGCCTTCTTGCCGGCGATGGTCGCGATCGTGAAATCGCGGTCGGTGATCGTCGGCTTCACGTCCGGCGGCAGCTTCACCGCGGAGATGTGGATCGAGCGGCCGATGTCGAGGCCCTCGAGGTTCGCCTCGAAGAATTCGGGGATCCTGTCGACCGGGCACCACACCTCGATCTCGCGGCGCACGATGTTGAGCACGCCGCCACGCTTGAGACCGGGCGAAAGCAACTCGTTGACGAACTTCATCGGCACGCCGATGCGCACGCGGCTGTCGGCACCGATACGCAGGAAATCGACGTGGATCGGGAAGTCCTTGACCGGGTCGAGCTGGACGTCGCGGGGCACGACGCGGCCCTTGGCGCCGTCGACGTCGATCTCGAACACCGAGCGCAGGAAGCGGCCACGCAGCAGGAGCTTGCGCAGATCGTTGCCGTCGATCGTGACGGTCTCGGCGGACTTCTTGTCGCCGTAGATGACGGCGGGGATCCGGCCCGCACGACGCACCGCACGCGCGGCCCCCTTGCCGCTCCCCGGACGCGCCGCGGCCTTGATCACAGTGAGCTGAGCCATGGCTTTCTCCAATGGAATGAGGGCCTTATGGCCCCACGGTAGGCTTGCCCGGCCTCCAAGGGTGCCGCGGCAATCGTCTCGAGATGTCGAGAGACAGCGCGTCTATAGCGGAGCCGACCGGAAGAGGCAATCCGAGCCGGCGCGGCCCAAATCACCCGCCGCGCCCGATTGCCGCCTCATTCGACCTCGTAGCGGGCGTCGACCGGCACCTGCATGGCGGTCATCATGCGGTTGCCCTCGGTCGCGAGGCCGATGACCGCCAGCATCTCGTTGTACTGCGCCTCCGTCATGCCTTTGGCGCGGGCGAAGAACGTGTGCGAGTGGATGCAGTACTCGCAGTTGTTCATGATCGAAACCGTGATGTAGATCAGCTCCTTGACGAGCGGGTCGAGGGCGCCCGGCGCCATCACCGCCTTGGCTTTCTCCCAGTTGCGCTTCAAGGCCACGGGATCGTTGGCCATAGCCCGCCAGGCGTTGCCGACGAAGTCGGTGTTGCGTGTCTTGCGGATGTCGTCGAAGACGGCTTTCGCCGCCGGCGAGGCGGTCTCATCGGTCAGCAGGCGCACGGTCGCCATGGGGGCCTCCGGGTTGCGGGACCGCGAGCCTGCGCCTGGGCGGGCGCTTGCGTCAACCGCGCGAGCCGTTGCGGCTTGCACATCGCGCCTGCGAGCCATAGATCGATGGGCATGACGCCGAAGCCCGATCCGCGCGCCGCTCCCCTTGCCGAGTTCTCGGTCCGCCCGACGCCCGACGATCCGCGGCTTTCGAGCCCGGTGACCGGCATCGACCACACCGGCGCGACGATCGAGACCGCGGTCGTCACCGAGCGGCCGCTGACGCTGTTCCTCAACGCGCGCGAGATCGTGACGATGATGACCATCGGCGATCATCCCGACCTGCTCGCGATCGGCTACCTCCTGAACCAGAACATGCTCCGTCCCGACGACGAGATCACCGCGGCCGAATACGACGCGGACATCGAGACGGTCGTTGTGCGCACCAAGCGCCAGACCGATTACGAGGCGAAGCTCAAGAAGAAGGTCCAGACGTCCGGCTGCGCGCAGGGCACCGTGTTCGGTGACCTGATGGAGGAGCTCGACCGAATCGAGCTGTCGAAGTCCGCGCGGCTCAGGACCTCCTGGCTCTACGCCCTGCAGCGCAAGATCAACACCGAGCCGAGCCTTTATCTCAAGGCCGGCGCGATCCACGGTTGTGTGCTCTGCCAGGAGGACCGGCCGCTCGTCTACATGGAAGACGTCGGCCGCCACAACGCCGTCGACAAGATCGCCGGGTACATGCTCCGCCACGCCATCACGCCGGACGACAAGATCTTCTACACCACCGGCCGGCTGACCTCGGAGATGGTGATCAAGACGGTCAAGATGCGCATCCCGATCCTGCTGTCGCGCTCGGGCTTCACCGCATGGGGGGTGGAGCTCGCTCGCAAGGCCGGCCTCACCCTCGTCGGGCGGGCGCGCGGCAAGCGCTTCGTCGCGCTTTCCGGCCTCGAGCGGATTGTTTTCGATGCCGACGCACGCGCGATCGCGGAGGAGGATCGCCGGCACGCCCGCAAGGGAGCCGTCGCCGACGAATGATCGCCGCCGCCGGTCTTGAGTTCACCCGTGCCTGGGCGCTAAGTACGCCTGAACCGAGAAGGATCCCGCATGGACAAGTTCACCAAGCTGACCGGCGTCGCCGCCCCGCTGCCGATGATCAATGTCGATACCGACAAGATCATCCCGAAGCAGTATCTGAAGACGATCCGGCGCACCGGTCTCGGCAAGGCGCTGTTCGCGGAGGCGCGCTACGACGACAAGGGCAAGGAGAACCCCGATTTCGTGCTCAACAAGCCGGCCTACAGGAAGGCGCAGATCCTGGTCGCCGGCGACAACTTCGGCTGCGGCTCCTCGCGCGAGCACGCGCCCTGGGCGCTGCTCGACTTCGGCATCCGCTGCGTGATCTCCACGAGTTTCGCCGACATTTTCTACAACAACTGCTTCAAGAACGGCATCCTGCCGGTCACGGTGAAGCCCGAGGATCTCGAGAAGCTGATGGACGACGCCAACCGCGGCGCCAACGCGACGCTGAGCGTCGATCTCGAGCGCCAGGAGATCCGCGGGCCGGACGGCGGTATGGTGAAGTTCGACATCGACCCGTTCCGCAAGCATTGCCTGCTCAACGGTCTCGACGACGTCGGGCTGACGATGCAGAAGGCGTCGGCGATCGACAGCTACGAGAAGAAGGACAAGGCCGCCCGGCCGTGGGCATGAGGCGGGGAGCCGGCACGCGCGATCGTCAGCCGCGCGACTTCGAGAGCTGCTCGATCTTCTCCTGCATGCGCGCCATCTCAGCCTTGAGCTCGGAGAGTTCGCCGCCGGTCGCCGCCTGCGGCTTCGCCGGCTCGACGTGCGGCGCACCGGCGGCTGCCTGCGTCGAGGCGGCCCCGCCCGTGCGCTTGGAGTTCATCTGCATCGTCGCGGTGAAGGGATTCCACATGGCGAGCGCTTGCTCGAACATCTGCATGTTCTTGCGGGTCTGCTCCTGCATCGCATCGAAAGTGGCGGCGCCGAACGGGTTCTGCGTGAACATGTGGGCGAACTGGGTGCGGAACCGCTCCTGCTCCCGGACGAGGTTCTCGAGGCTGAACTGCAGGTAGCTCGGCACCATCTTGCCGATCGCGTCGTCGTAGAAGCGGATCAGCTGGCGCAGGAACGGGATCGGCAGCAGCGTCTGCCCGCCCTGCCGGCCCTCCTGCTCGACGATGATCTGGGTGAGCACAGTGTGGGTGAGGTCGTCGCCGGTCTTGGCGTCGAAGACGACGAAGTCGCGGTCGGACCGGACCATCGAGGCGAGATCGTCGAGCGTCACGTACGTGCTCGTCTCGGTATTGTAGAGACGGCGGTTGGCGTACTTCTTGATGACGACGGCTTCTTTCTTCTCGACCGGCGGGTCGGCTTTGTTGAGCATCGGAGCGGGCACCGCAATTCACCTCGATTGTGCAGTGCATCAGCTTATCACGGGGCGGGAGTGCGAAACCAGTTCTTTCTCCCAAGGGTAACGGAATTGGTATCCGGAGCCTCTCCGCTCCGGCCGGAATTGCAATTCCGGCGGGCCTGCTGTTAACTCCAAGTCCTGCAGACGCACCGATCAATGTTGCACCGCACGCGCCGCCCCGGCGCCGGGCGCGTTCCAAGCGAGGAGCTCACGAGATGGCCCAGGACACCCAGACGATCGTCATTGCCAGCGCCGCGCGCACGCCGGTCGGCTCGTTCAACGGTGCGCTCGCCAGCGTCGCCGCGCACGACCTCGGCAAGGTTGCGATCACCGCCGCGCTCGAGCGGGCCAAGGTGAAGCCGGCGGATGTGAGCGAGGTGATCATGGGGCAGATCCTGGCGGCCGGCGCCGGCCAGAACCCGGCGCGGCAAGCCTCGATCAACTCCGGCATCCCGGTCGAGGCGCCGGCCTGGGGCATGAACCAGCTCTGCGGCTCGGGGCTGCGTGCGATCGCCCTCGGCGCCCAGCAGATCCTCGACGGGTCGTCCAAGATCGTCGTCGCCGGCGGCCAGGAGAGCATGAGCCAGGCCCCGCACGTGATGCACCTGCGCGACGGCGTGAAGATGGGCGACGGCAAGCTCATCGACACGATGATCAAGGACGGCCTGTGGGACGCCTTCAACGGCTACCACATGGGCACGACCGCGGAGAACGTCGCCAAGCAGAACCAGATCACCCGCGAGGAGCAGGACAGGTTCGCCGTCGCCTCGCAGAACAAGGCCGAGGCCGCCAAGAAGGCCGGCAAGTTCAAGGACGAGATCGTGCCCGTGACGGTCAAGGGTCGCAAGGGCGACGTTGTCGTGGCGGAGGACGAGTACATCAAGGCCGGGGTCACGGTCGATTCCGTCTCGAAGCTGCGCCCTGCATTCGACAAGGCCGGCACCGTCACCGCCGGCAACGCCTCGGGCATCAACGACGGCGCCGCCGCGGTCGTGCTGATGACGCTCGCGGAGGCGAAGAAGCGCGGCATCACGCCGCTCGCCAGGATCGTCTCGTGGGCGAGCGTGGGCGTCGACCCCTCGATCATGGGCATCGGCCCGGTGCCGGCCTCGCGCAAGGCGCTGGAGCGCGCCGGCTGGTCGGTGAAGGACCTCGACCTCGTCGAGGCGAACGAGGCCTTCGCGGCACAGGCCTGCGCGGTCAACAAGCAGCTCGGCTGGGATACGAGCAAGGTCAACGTCAACGGCGGCGCGATCGCCATCGGCCACCCGATCGGCGCCTCGGGCGCGCGCGTGCTGACGACGCTGCTCTACGAGATGCAGCGCCGCAACGCCAAGAAGGGCCTCGCCACGCTCTGCATCGGCGGCGGCATGGGCGTCGCCATGTGCGTCGAGCGCACCTGATCGCTCTGCGACGATGAGCAGAAGCCGCTGCGCCGTCGGTCGCAGCGGCTTTTCTGTCGGCTCCGATTGCTCCGGCGCGTTCGATCAGCGTGTCGGCACGGGCTTCTCGCCGCGATAATCGTAGAAGCCGCGGCTCGTTTTGCGCCCGAGCCACCCCGCCTCGACGTACTTCACGAGCAGCGGGCAGGGCCGGTACTTGCTGTCTGCGAGGCCCTCGTAGAGCACCTGCATGATGCTGAGGCAGGTATCGAGGCCGATGAAATCGGCGAGCTCGAGCGGACCCATCGGGTGGTTGGCGCCGAGCTTCAGCGCCTTGTCGATCGCCTCCACGGTGCCGACGCCCTCATAAAGCGTGTAGACCGCCTCGTTGATCATCGGCAGCAGGATGCGGTTGACGATGAACGCCGGAAAATCCTCGCTCACCGCGATCGTCTTGCCGAGGCTCCCGACGAAGTCCTTCGCCGCCGAGAACGTCTCCTCGTCGGTCGCGATGCCGCGGATCAGCTCGACGAGCTGCATGACCGGCACCGGATTCATGAAGTGCATGCCGATGAACCGCTCGGGCCTGTCGGTTGCCGCCGCGAGCCGCGTGATCGAGATCGACGAGGTATTGGAGGCGACGAGCGCCGTCTTGGCGAGCTTCGGGCAGAGATCCTGGAAGATCTTGCGCTTGACGCCCTCGTCCTCGGTCGCCGCCTCGATGACGAGACCGCAGTCGGCGAGCGCCTCGAAGCTCGGGGCTTGGCTGATGCGCTTCATCGCCGCCTGCATCTCGGCGTCCTTGATTGCGCCGCGGGTGACCTGCCGCGCCATGTACTTCTGAATGTTGCCGAGTGCCTTCTCGACGGCTTCCTTCTTCAGGTCATTGAGCCCGACGTCGTAGCCGGCGAGCGCGACGACGTGCGCGATGCCTGCACCCATCTGGCCGGCACCGATCACGCCGATCTTGCGCAGCTTGCCGGATTTGGCTGTGGCGGGGGATGGTTTCGATTTGACCGCGGCGTCCATGGCCTAAAGTCCTCGTGTTTTCGCGCGTTCGTTCGTCATGAGCCGTAGCCCGCCTTCTTGAGCTCGGCATCGAGCTCGGGCAGGGCCTGGAAGAGATCGGCAACGAGGCCGTAGTCGGCGACCTGGAAGATCGGCGCCTCGCCGTCCTTGTTGATCGCGACGATGACCTTGCTGTCCTTCATGCCGGCGAGGTGCTGGATCGCGCCCGAGATGCCGACCGCGACGTAGAGGTCGGGAGCGACCACCTTGCCGGTCTGGCCGACCTGATAGTCGTTCGGCACGAAGCCCGCATCGACTGCGGCGCGGCTTGCGCCCATCGCCGCGCCGAGGCGGTCGGCGACCGGCTCGATGTACTTCTTGAAGTTCTCGCCGGCCGCCATGCCGCGACCGCCCGAGACGACGATCTTGGCCGAGGTCAGCTCCGGCCTGTCGAGCTTGGCAATCTCGGCCCTCTCGAACGTCGCAAGCCCTGCCACGCCCGGCACGGAGATCGCCTCGATCGTTGCGCTGCCGCCTTCCGCCGTCGCCTGGAACGAGGCGGTGCGCACGGTGATGACCTTCTTGGCCTCGCTCGACTGCACGGTCTGAATCGCATTGCCGGCGTAGATCGGGCGCTCGAAGGTGTCGGGTGAGAGCACCTTCGTGATATCGGAAAGCTGCATCACGTCGAGGCTCGCTGCAACGCGCGGAAGCACGTTCTTGGCGCGCGCGGTCGAGGCCGCGACGAGCGTGTCGTAACCGGCCATCAGCGGCACGATCAGCGCCGTCATCTCCTCGGCGAGCTGGTTGGCGAAGTGCGGCGCATCGGCGAGGAGCACCTTGCCGACGCCGGAAAGCTTCGCCGCGGCCTCGGCCGCCGCCTTGCAGCCTGCGCCGGCAACGAGGATATGAACGTCGGCGCTCACGGCCTTGGCCGCGGTCAGCGCCTTGGCGGTGACGCCATTGAGCGCGTCGTTGGTGTGCTCGGCGAGCAGCAGGACCGGCATCAGATGACCCCCGCCTCGTTCTTCAGCTTCTGGACGAGCTCGGCGACGGTCGCGACCTTCACGCCGGCCTTGCGGCCGGTCGGCTCGACCGTCTTCAGCACTTTGAGCCGCGGCGAAACGTCGACGCCGAGGTCGGCCGGTTTCTTGGTATCGAGCGGCTTCTTCTTCGCCTTCATGATGTTCGGCAGCGAGGCATAGCGCGGCTCGTTGAGGCGCAGATCCGTCGTCACGATCGCCGGCAGCTCGAGCCGGATGGTCTCGAGGCCGCCGTCGACCTCGCGCGTGACGAGCGCCACCGGCGGCTCCAGCACGATCTTGGAGGCGAACGTCGCCTGCGCCCAGCCGAGCAGGGCCGCGAGCATCTGCCCGGTCTGATTGCAGTCGTCGTCGATCGCCTGCTTGCCGAGGATGACCACGTCGGGCTTCTCAACGGCGACGATGGCCTTCAGCAGCTTGGCGACCGCGAGCGGCTCGACGAGCTCGCCGTCCCCGGTCTCGACCAGGATGCCGCGATCGGCGCCCATGGCGAGCGCAGTGCGGATCGTCTCCTGCGATTTCGGTGGGCCGATCGAAACCGCGACGATCTCGGTCACCTGCCCCTTTTCCTTAAGCCGGATCGCCTCCTCGACCGCGATCTCGTCGAAGGGGTTCATCGACATCTTCACGTTGGCGAGTTCGACACCCGAGCCATCCGGCTTGACGCGGATTTTGACGTTGTAGTCCACCACCCGCTTCACGGGCACGAGGATCTTCATGTGGACGCCGCTCCCGAACCGTTTACTGCCAATCCAGGGCGGCCCCTGCGAGCGACCGCGGATCGGGTGCCGCGCACCGGGCCGGACGCATCCGTCCTGGCGGGGCCGCACCAGACGCGTCGTACGGGACGCCGCGCCATGCCTTTTCGCATCTGCGAGAGAAACCTAGCAGCCGCGAGGGCACTGTCAATCGCGGCGGTGCGGCAAAAGCGCCAGTGTGCGCCGGAAATCCTCGGTTACCGCGGTCAGGCGGCGGTGCCTTTGTCGAGCAGGCGCACACCGGGCCGACGCAGCACCAGCACGAGCAGCGCGCCCGCAACAATGCCGCCGGCATGCGCCCACCAGGCGACCGGCCCGGCTTGCGGCACCACCAGCATGACGAACTGGGTGATGATCCAGGCGCCGAGCGCGAATGCCGCGGTGATGCGCAACGGAATGACGCGCAGCGCGAGCACCCAGACCCGCACCCGCGGATGCAGCAGCAGGTAGGCGGCGATGACCCCGGCAACCGCGCCGCTCGCACCGATCAGCGGCGCCCGCGAGACCGGCAGCATGAAGGTGTGGGTAAGCCCCGCGATGATCCCGCATGCGACATAGAAGACCAGGAACTTGAGATGCCCCATCGCGTCCTCGACGTTGTCGCCGAACACCCACAGGAACGTCATGTTGGAGATGAGGTGCAGCAGGTCGCCGTGGAAGAACATGTAGGAGAGCAGCGTATAGCGCTCCGGCACCGCGATCGCATCGAGGGGCCCCATCGCCGGTCCGCCACCGAGGCCCATTCTTATCACCTCGGTCGGAATGATCGCGAAGCTCGCCACCACGCGCATCTCGACACCCGTCGCCTGCCAGAGGTACACGAGCACGTTGAGCGCGATCAGCGCGATCGTGACGAACGGCGCACGGATCACCCGCAGCGGGTTGTCGTCGTGAACGGGAATGAACATGTCGCGCGGGCCTCGTCGGGCATTCCAATCTGGTGCGGCGGCTCAATCCGGCCCCGCCCCCGAGGCCACCCTACGCGGGCCGGCTGGCTTTGGCCAATCGGACGTGTGATGCCGCCAGGCCGTTAGCGCCAAATCCCATGTTGCGCTGCAGTTTGGGCATCCATCGCGGCGGCGCGATGGCGCCGCTCAGTTGCGCGTCCGAATTCGGTATCGCCGCCGCCGGGTCGAGAGTAGCATGCCGCAATCGGCGATTGACGCTCCCTTGCATCGTCGACTGAGAGCCCGGACTTTCGGGCTCGGCCAGCCCGCGCGGCGATGCAAGACGGCGAGGCGAGTGGCGCGGCCATCGTCGGAGCTCGTGCGGCGCGCTGCGCACGATGATCGTTCGAGACCTCGGTCGGGGCTGGCCTCGACCACAGCAGGGAGTGATTGCGATGACGATGCGTCCTGATCCGACCTTCTATGCTTCGCCCAGGCTTGCAATGGAAGCGCCGCCCGAGAGTTTCGCCTACACCCTGCTGCTGAGCCCGGACTTCTCCAAGCCCGATGCGCTGGCCGTCGTCGACGTGAAACCCGGCTCGCCCACCTACAGCCGGATCGTGCACACGGTGACGATGCCGAACACCGGCGACGAGTTCCATCATTTCGGCTGGAACGCCTGCTCCTCCTCGCTGTCGCCGCTGAGCGGCCACGCCTTCCTGGAGCGGCGCTATCTGATCATTCCGGGCATCCGCTCCTCGCGCATCTATGTCGTGGACACCAAACCCCATCCGACCGAGGCGAAGATCCACAAGATCATCGAGCCGGAGGAGGTGTTCAGGAAGACCGGGTACTCGCGGCCCCATACGATCCACTGCGGGCCCGAAGGCATCTACGTCAGCACGCTCGGTGGCGGCGGAAAGAACGGAACCGACGGGCCGCCGGGCGTGTTCATCATGGACTGCGAGACGTTCGAGGTGCTCGGCCGATGGGAGATCGACCGCGGTCCCCAGACCCTGCACTACGACTTCTGGTGGAACCTGCCGCGCGACTACATGGTGACGAGCGAGTGGGCGCTGCCGCCGCAGTTCGAGAACGGCATCGTGCCGGAGGATCTGCTCGCGAACCGCTACGGCCACCGGATCCATTTCTGGGACCTCAGGGCCCGGCGCAACGTGCAGACCATCGACCTCGGCGCCAACCACCAGATGGCGCTCGAGGTGCGCCCCGCGCACGATCCCGTCCGCGAGCATGGATTTCTCGGCGTCGTCGTCGACACCACCAACCTCGAAGGCTCGATCTGGACCTGGTGGCGTGAAGGCGGCCGGTTCCACATCGAGAAGACGGCGACCATTCCGCCGGAGCCGGCGCCCAAGGACAAGCTGCCGCCCCTCCTGCAAGGCTTCGGCGCCGTGCCGCCGCTGGTCACCGACATCGACCTCTCCTTGGACGACAGGTTCCTCTACGTGTCCTGCTGGGGCACCGGTGAGATGCGTCAGTACGACGTCTCCGACCCGAGAAAGCCGAAACTCGCCGGCTCGGTGCATATCGGCGGTATCGCGAGGCGCACACCGCATCCAAACGGAAAATCGTATGCCGGCGGCCCGCAGATGGTCGAGATCAGCCGTGACGGCAAGCGGATCTACTGGACCAACTCGCTCTACTCGACCTGGGACGACCAGTTCTATCCGGGTGGTGTGCCGGGCGCCGAGGTCATGGCGCGCGCCAATCCCAAGGGTGGCCTCGAGCTGGCCAGAGACTACTGGGTGGACTTCCCCGACGGCTATCGGGCGCATCAGATCCGGCTCGAGGGCGGCGACTGCTCGACCGACTCGTTCTGCTACCCGTCGGCGTGATCGTGGGCGAAGCGGAGCGGGCCGCGGCCGGACTCTGGCTTGCCGTCGTTGCGAGCGGCCTCTACCACGGGGTGAGCCCGGGCATGGGATGGCCGCTTGCCGTTTCGGCAGGCCTCATGGAGCGGCGCGGGCAGGCGCTCGCGGCAGCGCTCTGGCCGCTCGCGGTCGGGCATCTGCTGGCAATGCTGCTGGTGATGCTCCCCTTCGCGATGCTGATCGCGCTCGTCTATTGGCAGCGGCACATCCAGATCGCCGCCAGTGTTTTGCTAATCGGGTTCGGGATGTTCCGGCTGATCAATCGGCGCCATCCGCGCGCGCTGGCGCGCATCCCCCCGACGCAGCTCGGCCTGTGGTCGTTTGCCGTGGCGCTGGCCCACGGCGCCGGATTGATGCTGGTGCCGATCTATCTCGGGCTCTGTCGATCGGCCGATCTCGATCGGGGCCATCAGGCGGCCGGCGCGCTCATCGGTGCCAATCTCGGCATGGCCGTGCTGGTCGCCCTCGTCCACTCGGCCGCGATGGTGGCGGCCGGTGGCCTGCTCGCCTGGCTGGTGTACCGATGGCTCGGTCTCAAGCTCGTCGCGCGCAGCTGGTTCAATCTCGAGGCGGCATGGGCCTCGAGCCTCGTACTGGTCGGTGCCATCGCGCTGGCGCTCAGCCTGGCGAACGGGCATTGAGCCCGCGACCGTTCAGCGCGCTCCGCGCAGGGCCGCCGCTGCCCGCGGTGCGAAATAGGTGAGCACGCCCGCAGCGCCCGCCCGCTTGAACGCCAACAGGCTCTCGAGCATGACGCGGTCGCCGTCGAGCCAGCCGTTGCGGGCCGCCGCGGTCAGCATCGCGTACTCGCCGGAGACCTGGTAGGCGAACGTCGGCACTCGGAATGTCTCGACCACCCGTCGCACGATGTCGAGATAGGGCATGCCGGGTTTCACCATCACCATGTCGGCGCCCTCGGCGAGATCGAGCGCGACCTCGCGCAGCGCCTCGTCCGTGTTGGCGGGGTCCATCTGATAGGTGCGCTTGTCGCCGACGAGCGTCGCCGAGGTGCCGATCGCGTCGCGGAACGGACCATAGAAGCCCGAAGCGTACTTCGCCGCATAGGACAGTATCTGCACGTCCAGGTGGCCGTCGGCGTCGAGCGCGCGGCGGATCGCGCCGATGCGGCCGTCCATCATGTCCGATGGCGCGACGCAATCGGCGCCGGCCTCCGCAAGCGCCAGCGCCTGCCGGCACAGGATCGCGACCGACTCGTCGTTGAGGATCCGCCCGTCATCGGTGAGTACGCCGTCGTGGCCGTGACTGGTGTAGGGGTCGAGCGCGACATCGCAGATGACGCCGAGACCCGGCACCGCCTTCTTGATCGCAGTGACCGCGCGACCCATCAGGTTTGCGGTGCGGATCGCCTCGCTCCCCGTCGGGTCGCGCAGACTCGTCTCGATGTAGGGAAACGGGGCAATGGCGGGGATGCCGAGCGTAGCCGCCTGCTCGGCCGCGCGCACGGCCGCGTCGATGTTCAGCCGGTCGACGCCCGGCATGTGGGCGACCGGCGTCACCGCCTCCCGCGCATCGATCAGGAAGATCGGCCAGATGAGGTCGTCGACCGTCAGGCTGTGCTCGCCGACGAGGCGGCGCGACCAGTCGGCCTTGCGGTTGCGGCGCGGCCGCACCAGCGGAAAAGCCCCCGGAGCAGCGGGTGGCGTCTCCGCGGCCGGGTGGTCCACCGGTTGCTGCTCCGTGCGCTTCTGCATGGCTCGCCTTCCCGACGCGGTCCCACAGCCGCACCATCGCGCCCGGCACGTCCGATGGCAAGGGGCGGCGAAAAATGCGAAGCGCGGGCCGGCAACCCGCACCGGCTCGGGAAAAGCCGAGCCCTCCCCGCGCACGGAGGAGGGCTCGACGTTCAGTCGGAGGTGACCGTCAATAATAGTGGCGACGGCACACCCAGCCGCCGTACCGATGGCTCCACCAGCAGTGCCGGCGGGGCGGACCGTAGTAGTAGGTCGGCTCGTAGTAGCGATAGCCGTAGTAGCGCGGCGCGAAGGCGCCGGCGGCTGCGAGGCCGAGCGCGAACCCGAGGCCTCCGTAGGCGTAGCCGCGGCGGTACCGGATCGGGGTAGGTGCGCCGGTGTCGTCCGCGATCACGGGCTTGATCGTCACCGCCGACTGGGCCGCGGAACCGGCCGCACCCGGTGTCGGTGCGAGGGCGGCCAGCACCATCAGTGCCGCCACGGCGAGCGCGGCGACGCGCCCAAGTCTCATCTTTGCCTGCATTGTTGCACTCCAATTCGATGCTGCTCGATCCACAAGTCATCCCCGGAGTAAGCCAAAATTTACCCAATTGGCGCGAAGTGGACAACGGTGTTGTGTGCAGCTGTGTCCGGCGGCCTCTTGACGGCCGGCCGGCAGTCCGGACTAAGCTCGCGCATAGGCAGTTGCGGCATTGCTCGTGGAGTGAAGGTGATGTTCATCGGTCGCGCAGCCATCGGCCTGGTCGGCTGGGCTATGCTCACAGTGTTGCTTTCGGCGACGCCGGCTTCCGCGCAGAGTTTCTTCTCGTTCCTTTGGGGCGGCGGCTCGCGCGACACGGTGAGCTTCAGCCCGAGCGTGGCGCCCGGCCAGATCATCGTCTCCTTCGGCGACCGCAAGCTCTACTACGTGCACCGGCGCGGCGAGGCGATCAGCTACCCGATCGCGGTGCCCCGCGAGCAGAGCCGCTGGCAGGGTGTCACGTCGGTGTCGCGCAAGGCGGTCAATCCGGATTGGACGCCGACCGCCACGATGCGGCGCGAGAACCCGACCCTGCCCTCGTTCCTTCCGGGCGGCCACCCGATGAACCCGCTCGGCGTTCGCGCGCTCTATCTCGGCTCGAGCATGTACCGCATCCACGGCACCGATGCGCCGTGGACGATCGGCGAGGCGGTGTCGAAGGGCTGCATCCGGATGTACAACGAGGACGTGCTCGACCTCTATCCGCGCGTCTCGGCCGGCACCCGCGTCACGGTGACGTGGAACCGCTTCAAGGCGTGACGGCGACTACTTGCCCTGCCAGTCGGCTTTCACCTCGTCGCACTTCGGTCCGATGAAGTCGTTGATGTCCTCGACGACGGTGCTCTGGAGCACGTTGAAGGTGTTGTCGGTCGCGGTCGCCGTCCACATCGCCCCTTTGACCAGCGCCGGCGCGTCGATCTTGCCCCAGTTGAGTGTGGCCTTCACCGCCTTGCCGCCCTCGAATGTGATCTTCGGCTTGAAGTCGAACTTGATCTCGGCGGGTCCGTCCTTCTCGCGCTCGACCTCGCAGCGCACGGCCTGGGTGTCGAACTGGGCCTCGAGCTTGGGCTCGGTCATCGCCTTGATGAGCTGATCGCGCTTCAGCGCGATGTTCGTCGTGCACACCACTCTGCCCCACGGCCACGCGACCTTGGCTTTCTCCACGAACTTGCCGAGCTGCTCCTTGCGCCAGGATTTCAGCACCGTGCAGGTGATGTCGGGGCCGGGCCTGCGGTTATGGAAGGCCGCACAGATCGCGACCTTGCAGTCCTTGCGCGCGTCGCGCTCGGCCTTCTCCTCCGCGGTCAGCTCCTCGACCTTCTTCTCCTGGGCGACGAGCGGAGACGTTGCCGCCACCAGCGCGGCGGCGCAAAACAGCGCGAATATCGATTTCGACATGGCTCCTCATCGTGTCCGGCGCACAGTCGACTGTCGTCGCCGACTGGCGCGAAATGATGACGCACCTTCGATCAACGGTTGGTCCAGAGCAGCAGGAGGCCCGAGGCTAAGAGCAGCGCCAGAACGACGATGTCGAAGCGGCGATTGTCGAGCCGCCGATAGAGCCAGTGGCCGAGCCGCGACCCAACGAGCGTGCCGGGCAGCGCCAGTACGAACGCCGCGAAGAATTCCCGGGTCATGAGCCCGCGGCCCGCGCTGACGATCAGCATGGCGGCAAGGATGGTCAGATTGAACGACTGGAACAGCGCCCGCTTGGCGTCCTTCTCCAGGCCGCGCAATCCGGCCCATACCGTCACCAACGCGCCGGAGAGGCCGGCGACACCTCCGAGAAATCCGGCGACAAGGCCGATACCCGCATCAGCGGCTGCGCCTCCGCCGCGAACCCTCAGTGCGTCGCGATTGAGAGCCATGAAACCGCAGTAGAGGACAAGCAGCCCGCCGACGCCGAGCTTGAAATGGCGCGGGTCGATGTGCGGCAGGACCCAGACGCCGGCAGGCACGCCGATGAGGCCGGCGATGATAAAAGGCGTGACCGACCGCCAGCGTATCAGCGGCCAGATCGCCGGCAGCGTCTGGATCTGGCTCGCGACGCTGCAGCCGGAGACCAACTGTGCGGCGACCGTCGGCGGGACGGCCAGCAGCCACAGCGGCAGGGCCGTGAGCCCCGTGCCGAAGCCGGTGAGGCCGCTGACGAAGCCGCCGGCGAGCGCCCCGGCAAGAATGAGGATCGTCTCCTGGCTGATCATCAGGGCGTCACTCGGTCCGGAAGGGACGATGGGGCTCGGCGATGACCGGCGGGTGTCCTGATGCAGCCGGAGTTGCCTCGGCCGGCTTGGCAAGGGCGACGATCCGTGCCTTCAATCCGGCGCCCTCGAGTTGCGGCTCGGCGGCGAGGAGGCGCGCGGCGAGCGCCGCGATCCGTGCGGCAGCCGTCTCGGGGCCAGGCGAAGGATTTGCCGCCGCCAGTGGCATGAAGGACGGGGCGGCAATGTCGGCACCCTGCACCGCCCATGCGGCCGGGCCGAGCCGCCGCTCGGCGAGTGGCGCGGTCACGACGATGACGTTGTCGCCGCCGAGCCCGTTCGGCAGCGGCGCAGCGGCCTCTTCGACCGGGCCTGCATGTGCCGGCACGATCAGCAGACGGTCGCGGAAATGCGCACCCGCATGCCGCACCAGCTCCCAGTTCTCGAATGCGCTCTCGTGCAGCAGCAAGATGATGCGCGCCGGCGTCTGCGCGGCGAATGCGGTCGCGCGTGCGAGACCGTCACGATCACCGCGCTTGCGTCGCGCGATGACGAGCCTCGACGCGCCGGCCTCGCGCAGTACGAGGTGGGCGAGCAGCGTGTGCTGCCCGGGCGGGCTGCCCGCGGTCGGGATGTCCGCATGGCGCTCGATCGGGCGGTTGTCGTTGTCGCCGAGATCCCAGGCAATCGGCTCGCCTTCGCCGTCGCGCGCGAGGCGTGGCGCGATCTCGGGCCGGAGGTAGTTGACGCCGTGGCCGACGATGGCGATTGCGATGCCGCCCGGATCGCGGCCGGGCGGCGCCTTCGGTTTGCGCGACTGGGCGCCGGCCCGATCGGCCGCGGCGAAAGCGATCGAGGCGGCAATCAGCATCGCAGCCAGCAGGCGGAAATGGCTCATGCCGGCGTGCCGGGGCGCTCGGCGGCGGCGATCGGCACAGCCGTCATCAGCAGGAAATCGGCGATCCGGGCGACGTCGTCGAGCGCGAAGACCGGCACGCGCGCGCCGGCGACCTCGTGATCCGCCGCGATCGCCTTAACCTGCGGGTCGGTGTCGGCGAGCGGCACCTGCTTCGGCGCCGCAAGCCTGCGTACCTCGATCTTCGGAATGGCAGCCGACTTGTAGCCCTCGACGATGACGAGGTCACAGGGCGCAAGGCGCGCGATCAGCTCCGCGAGCGCGGGCTCGCTCCGGCCCTCGAGCTCGGTGACGATTGCCCACCGCGTTCGGGATGAGATGACCACCTGTCCGGCACCGGCACGTCGATGACGCGCGCTGTCGGTCGCGCCATCGTCGATCTCGAAGGCGTGATGCGCGTGCTTGACGGTCGCAACGGCGAGGCCACGGCTGGTCAGCTCCGCGACGAGCCGCTCGGTGAGCGTGGTCTTGCCGGACTTTTTCCAGCCGGCGATGCCGATCACCAGCGGCGGCTTGGCGGGAGCGCTCATGGCCGCAACCGCTCCAGCAGGCGACGCGCCTCGGCGAGTTCGGCGGGCGTGTTGGCGTTGAAGAACGGATCTACGCGCGCATAGCCGACCGCGACGGGATCGAACTTCACCGGGATGGTGCCATGGCGGTCGGTCCAGTCGAGCACCTTGCGCACGCCCGCGCGCAGGCTTCGCTCGAGGTCGTCGGCGTGCGCGACGGGCCACAGGCCGATCACCGGATGCAAGCCATCGTCCGAAGCGGCGACCGCGATCGTGCCCGGCTGCCCGGCGACGGCTGCCAGGAGCCGCGCGATGAGATCATGCGGCAGGAACGGCGCATCGCTCGACACGGTCGCGACGTGGCGGTCGCGCGGACGGTTGAGCGCGGCCCACCGCATGCCCGCAAGCACACCCGCAAGCGGCCCGATGAACCCGTCGATCGGGTCGGCGGCAACCGGCAGCGCCAGTGAACCGAATCGAGCCGGGTCGCCATTGGCATTGACGACGATGGCATCGACCTGGGGCCGCAGCCGCGCGATCACCCGGGTGATCATGCTCTCTCCGGCAAGGTCGAGCAGCCCTTTGTCACCACCGCCCATGCGCCGCGACAGGCCGCCGGCGAGGATGACGCCGGTGATGGTTTCGCGAGTAGGATCAGCGGGTTGCATGAACTGCGAGCGGTCCGGCCGGGTGCGGTGCGATCCAGACTTTATGGGACGGGTCGAGGGCGACCGCAACCGTGCCTGCGGTTATGGCACAAATCTTGGTTCGAAGCGGCTCGGACGCGGCATGCCGATGCTTGACTTGCAGGTTGATCTTAAAGATTCTCGCCGCGATCGAAGCGGGGGGCATCGTCGGCCGTTCTGGCGGTGCTAGTGTTCTGTCACAATCACTCGAGTCCCGTTTTTCTGCTTCTCCCTTCCCCCTCGACGGGGGAAGGGCCGGGGATGGGGTGGTGCACCGGCCCATCGATCCGGGGACACCCCCCACCCTCGATCCCTCCCCCGCAAGGGGGGGGAGGGAAGTGGAGGGAGTGGGATGCAAATGAATGAGTCGCAACACTAGGGTCCGCCGCAAGTCGAACCGACAATCCCCATGTATCGTCAACAATTCGAAGGAGATTACACATCCGTCGCCCGATGATGAAAGGCACGCCAGAGCGCGAGCCGTCAGGACCCAGGATCAACGAGGCCATCCGGTCCAGCACCGTCAGGTTGATCGACGAGACCGGCAACAATGTCGGCGTCGTGGATCGCGCGGTCGCCCTCGAGAAGGCCACCGCCGCCGGCATGGATCTCGTCGAGATCTCACCGGACGCGCAGCCACCGGTCGTCAAGATCCTCGACTACGGCAAGTTCAAATATCAGGAGCAGAAGAAGGCCGCCGATGCGCGCAAGCGCCAGAAGATCGTCGAGATCAAAGAGATCAAGATGCGGCCGAACATCGACGATCACGACTACGACGTGAAATTGCGATCGATAAGGCGCTTTTTCCAGGAGGGCGACAAGGTCAAGGTGACCTTGCGCTTCCGCGGCCGCGAGATGGCGCACATGGAGCTCGGCTGGGAGCTGTTGAAGCGCGTCAAGAGCGACACCGAGAGCTTCTCCAAGGTGGAATACGAGCCGCGTCTCGAAGGCCGTCAGATGGTGATGATCATCGCGCCGAAATAGCCGGCGGCGCAGATCGCTGCTCAGCCGGCGACCACCGGGCGCAGCGACTCGACCAGCAGCCGCTGGCGCACCTCGACATCCTTGATGGCGATCTGGGCCGCGAACCAGTCCTGCACCATCTTGCAGACCTGCGCCGGTGAGGAGCGGGCGAGCGAGCGCGGGTCGGAGAACGTCTGCAGGTCGGCCTGGCTCCAGCCGCGGCCGGTCAACTCCTGCGCCAGCGCATCGTAGTCCGTCTTGCGCGGCGGCAGGTAGGTGCGCGGCGACTTGCGGCCGTCGGCAATCGCATCGAACACCGCGGTCACCTGCTTCTGCATCTGCGAGGCGTGCGCCGGCAGCTCGGTCAGCTTCAGCACGATCGGATTGGTCTCGCCCTGCGAAATGTAGCCGTAGCAGGCCTCGACCGAATGCTTGGCGAGGCTCTGCAGGTTCTCGAGGAATCCGGAGGCGACCATGCGCAGGCGGTCGGGCGCGGCGGCAAGCGCCTGGTCGGCATGCTTGCGCCTGAGCGTGACCAGCGCCTCGGCGAGGTGCTTGGTCACCGCCTCGTCCTCGCGCTTGGCGGTGCGCATGCCGAGCGTCTCCTTCAGGCGCTCGGCGTACCAGTCGGGGAACTCGCGCTTGACCACGCGCCACACGGCGGCCTGCTGGAAAGATCCGTCGAGCGCCGCGGCATCCTCGCCCTTCGCCTGGAACGGCGAGGTGCTGAGGGCGGCAGTGGAATGCTCCGACGAGCTCGAGGTCACGGCCGAGACGGCCTGTGCCCCGCTCTTGACGAGCCCCGTTATGCTCGGCATCGGCACCGCGAAGCCGTACGTCCTGTAGACCCAGGCACCGCTGCCGCCGAGCGCGGCGACCACGAGGAGCGCAGCGAGCATCCGGCCCCACCGCCGGCGGGGCGCTTCGTCGGCATCATCATCATCGTCATCGTCGTAGCGTACCGCTGCCCGGCGAGGCTCTACGTCGGGCTGCCGCTGCGACGGAGCGGGCCGGACAGGCATTGGGCTGCGGGCGGCCTCGGTCGCCTTGATTGCCGCCAGCATGACATCCTCGGCCGATGGAGCGCGTGCACCGGCATCGCTGGCAGTCCGTGATGGCGTCTGTGCGGAAGGCTGTTGGCCTCGACCGGCGGTTTTCGGCTCGGTTCGCGCGGCGGGCGTATCGACCTGTTGCGACGGGCGCTGGCGCGCCGCATCGCGCAGGTCGGTGCCGGCCGGCGGTTCCGCGCGCTGGGTGACCGGTGCCGGCTGCGGCTGCGGCGACGGCCGCTGGAACATGGATGCGGCCGTCTGCCATTCGGCCATGCCGGCCCGCCACACGAGGTCGGTCGGCCGAAGATGGCCCTGCTCGACCATCATCTGCAGCTCGACGTCCGTGATCGGCCCGTGCTGGCGGCCTTCGCGCGCGACGAACCATTCGATCGGCTGGGCAGAACCCGACATTGTCAGCTCTCGGCGGCAGGACGCATCGACGGCGACGGCGGGCGCGATCTCGATACACCCGATGCGGCCATATCCATCGGATACGATTGTGGCGGACTGTCGGTCGGCTCCGCGTGCAAGTCAACGCTTGCGGTCCAACAGAATTGCCGGCGCGACCGGACCCGGCAATGCGTGACACTGGGGTGCTTGACCTCAGGGGCGGTCGCTATTCGGCCGCGGCTCTCAGCGCCGGCGCAGATGCCAGGACGTCGGCATCGACGTGGCCCTCGAACTTCGCAAAGTTGCGCGTGAACATGTCGACCAGGGCCCGCGCCTGAGCATCGTAGGCCTGAGGCGAGGCCCAGGTCTCGCGCGGGTTGAGGATCTTCGCATCGACGCCCGCGAGCGCGGTCGGCACCTGGAATCCGAACAGCGGATCGGTCCGCATCGGCTGCTGGCGAAGGCTCCCCGAAAGCCCGGCATCGAGCAACGCGCGGGTCACCTTGATCGGCATGCGATGGCCGGTGCCGAACTTGCCGCCCGTCCAGCCGGTATTGACGAGCCAGCAGTCGACATTGTGCCTGGCGATCAGCTGGCGGAGCAGATTGCCGTAGACGCTCGGGTGGCGCGGCATGAACGGCGCCCCGAAGCAGGTCGAGAACGTCGCCTGCGGCTCGTTGCCCATACCCGTCTCGGTCCCCGCCACCTTGGCGGTGTAGCCGGAGAGGAAATGGTACATTGCCTGGCTCGGGGTCAGCCGCGCGATCGGCGGCAGCACGCCGAACGCATCCGCACACAGCATCACGATGTTGCGCGGATGGCCGGCACGGCCGGTCGCGCTCGCATTGGCGATGAAATGCAGCGGATAGGCCGAGCGGGTGTTCTCGGTGAGGCGGCCGTCGTCGAAGTCCGGCTCGGCGGTATCGGCGCTCAGCACCACGTTTTCGAGCACTGCGCCGAACCGGTTGGAGGCGGCCCAGATCTCGGGCTCTGCCTCTTTCGAGAGGCGGATCGTTTTCGCATAGCAGCCGCCTTCGAAATTGAAGATGCCGGCGTCGGACCAGCCATGCTCGTCGTCGCCGAGCAGCGTGCGCTTGGGGTCGGCGGAGAGCGTCGTCTTGCCGGTGCCGGAGAGACCGAAGAACACCGCGGACTCGCCGTTGGCGCCGACGTTGGCCGAGCAGTGCATCGGCATGACGCCTGTCTCGGGCATCAGGTAGTTGAGGAACGTGAAGACCGACTTCTTGGTCTCGCCTGCGTAGGACGTACCGCCGATCAGGACGAGCCGGCGGCCGAGGTCGCAGGCGATCACGGTCTCCGACCGCACCCCGTGCCGTTTCGGGTCGGCGCGGAAGCTCGGCAGATTGACCACGGTGTGCTGCGGCGCAAAGGCCGCGAGCTCGCTCGGCTCCGGCCGTCGCAGCATGTGGCGGATGAAGAGCGCATGCCACGCGTACTCGCAGAACACGCGCGTGTTGAGCCGGCTCGCCGGGTCGGCGCCGGCGAAGAGATCCTGCACGAAGAGGTCGCGCGCGCCGACGTGGGCGAGAAAGTCCTGGTAGATCAGCTCGAACTGCGCCGGCGATATCGCCTTGTTGTTGTCCCACCACACCGACTTCTCGGTGGTGGCGTCGCGGACGACGAATTTGTCCTGTGCCGAGCGGCCGGTGTGGGCGCCGGTCGCGGCGACGAAGGCGCCGGTCGAGGCAAGCCGACCTTCGCCACGGCGCACCGCTGCCTCGAGCAGCGCGACATGCGACAGGTTGTGATGTGCTTTGCCGAGCGCGCTCAGCGGAAACGGTTCAAGGGCCATCGTCGGTCCGTTGCTCGAGATTTATGACGTACAGTAGCTCCCCCGCGGACCGATGCGACAGCGCCGCGTGCGGTGCCCCCACGTTGCGGCGGCGCCGTACAACGGAGCCGGTAGACCGCAGCGTTTAGGGGAGCGGTAAGCAAGGTTCAAGCCGCACTTTGGCCAATGGGGCTCTCAATTGAAGTCGAGGTTCATGGCGGGACACGCCACGTATACATCCCTGCGCGCGCCGGTCGCTCGCGTTAACCTTGACTCCGGGTAATAAACTCCAGAACCGCCGCCGGTGTCGTTGCGCGGGAGTTGAAAGTGATTCGCGCCGACAGCGGCCCCGACACGAGATCGAGGCCCTCCGGGTCGACGCCGCTTACTCGCCAGGGCTGGTCGGGAGCGGCCGGGCGGCCGGCGAGCCGGGCCAGAGCGGCGCCATGGGCCGTGCCGAGGCTCTCGAGCAGCGCGGGCTCGGCCTCGATCAGCGCCGCCGCGTCGGCGGTCACGGTTGCAACGTCGGCTGAGGCGAGCGCGACGATACGGCCGAAGCCGCCGACCAGATGCGCGCGCTCGACGCTGAGCTCGAAGAACGCGAAATCGGCGAAATCCGCATACATTTCCGCGCTCGGATGGCGGGCGAGGAAGCGGCGCCGGGCGGTCACGCTCGTCGCCGGGATGGCTGTGCCGATCAGGGTCACCCGTGCGCCCGACAGGGGATCGGCAGCACCCTCCGTGCCATCGAAGAGCAGGCTCGCGCGAGGCTCGGCGGCGAGATTCTGGGTATGCAGCGCAAGCTTGGACAACAAGATCAACGGGGTGCCGTCAGGGTCGGCCGCGACGAGGACCAGCGAGGCATAGGGGTGGCCGCTCGAGCGGTCGAGGGTGGCGAGCGAGGCCTTGAGCGCCGCGCGCACGACCGTCCTGGCGAGCACGGCCGCCGAAGGAGATGTGTTGTCCACAGATGTTTTTGCGGTCATGCGAGCGTCATCCCTGCCGTCTGCCGTCCCCCCAAAGGAATTGCGATTGCGTCGCGGCTATGGCCTATTCAGCCTGCATTCAGCCGCTTCGCCACATGTAAGGGGCGACTGCCACACTTCGTACCAGTTCGGGCCATACATCGCGGCCGGGTGCCGCCGAGGCGAGAAGGTCATGAAAGAGAAGAGCACGATCGTACTCGTGGACGACGAGCGCAACATCCTGACATCGCTCAGAATGGCGCTCGAGGCTGAAGGCTACAAGGTGCGCACCTACAATGACGGTGTCGCCGCCCTCGAAGCCTTGACCGAGGAGCCGGCCGAGCTCGGCATCTTCGATATCAAGATGCCGCGCATGGACGGCATGGAATTGCTCCGCAAGGTGCGCCAGCAGTCGGACATGCCGGTGATCTTCCTCACGTCCAAGGACGAGGAGATCGACGAGCTGTTCGGTCTCAAGATGGGCGCCGACGACTACATCTCGAAGCCGTTCTCCCAGCGGCTCGTCGTCGAGCGGGTGCGCGCCATCCTGCGCCGCTTTCAGCCGAAGGATGGAACGGCCGCGCCGACCGAGGCGGCCCGCATCCTCGAGCGCGGCAAACTCAAGCTCGATCCCGAGCGCCACACCTGCCACTGGGACAACCGCGGCGTGACGCTGACCGTCACGGAGTTCCTGATCCTGCAGGCGCTCGCGACCCGGCCAGGGGTCGTCAAGACGCGCGATGCGCTGATGGATGCCGCCTACGACGACCAGGTTTACGTCGACGACCGTACCATCGACAGCCACATCAAGCGGCTGCGCAAGAAATTCAAGCAGGTCGACGATAACTTCGATGTGATCGAAACGCTCTACGGCGTCGGGTATCGCTTCAAGGAGGCCTAGTCCCTCTTGGCATTCGAGAGCGAGCAGAGGCGGGCCTCGGCCCTCCTCGATGGCGCGAGAGGCACGTTGCGACTGGCTCGCGACGCGGTCTCGGCCGGCGCGCGCCGCATGCGCGATGGTGGGGCCGACGGTAACGCGCCCGGCATGCCGGCTCGCGCGCTCGATGCCCTGCTCCGCCTCGGAACCGCCGGCTATGCGCTTCTCGTCCGGGCTGTCACCTGGCTCGCAGCGCGGACCGGGCGGAGCTGGATCGGCCGCTTCGTCACGCAGAGCCTTTCGCGCCGCATCGTGGCGTCGAACCTGCTCGGCTTCGCGCTGCTGATCGGCGGCCTGCTCTACCTCAGCCAGAAGCATCCCTGGCTGATCGAGGCAAAAAGCAACAGCCTCAAGGAGCAGGGCGAGATCATCGCCCGGGTGATCGCCTCGAACGCGATCATCGAGAACGAGCGCATCAAGATCGACCCTGACCGCCTGCCGGAGATGGAGGGCGCGCGGATCCCGTTCCGCACGGACGCGTTTGCGGCGCTCGAGCTGTCGATCCGGCCGGAGCGCATCGCGCCGCTGCTGCGCCGGCTGATGCAGACCACCAATAATCGCGCCCGCATCTACGGTCGCGACGGCACGCTGATCGTCGATACCGCGATGTTCCTCAATCGGGGCCAGGTTCTGCAGTCGACCGCGCCGAGCGAGGGCCGGCCCAAGACGCGCAATTTCTGGACCCGGCTGACGCAATGGCTCAAGGGCTCGGACCTTTCGGTCTATCGCGAGATCGGGACCGCCAACGGCCTCGCCTACCCCGAGGTTCGCGATGCGCTCGGTGCCGGCCGCGCCCGCGACATGCTGCTGCTGACCGAGGAAGGCGATCTCATGGTGTCGGTCACGGTGCCGATCCAGCGCGCCGGCTCGGTGCATGGCGCGCTGCTGCTGTCGACCCGTCCCGGCGAGATCGACGAGATCGTCGCCGACGAGCGCAATGCGATCCTCATGCTCGCAGCCATCGCCTTGCTCGCAATGATCGCGGCCGCGCTGATGCTTGCGCGCACGGTCGCCGGCCCGATGACGCGGCTCTCGGCCGCGGCCGAGCACGCCTCGACCGACATCCGCGCCGCCCGCGAGCTGCCCGTTTTCCCGGATCGCCAGGACGAGGTCGGGCAGATGGCGACCGCGTTCCGCTCGATGACCGCGGCACTCTACCGGCGCATCGAGGCGAGCGAGAAATTCGCCGCCGACGTCTCGCACGAGCTGAAGAACCCGCTGACTGCGGCGCGCTCGACAGCGGAATCGCTCGGCTATGCCAAGACCGAGGAGCAGCGCAGCCAGCTCGTCACGCAGATCCAGGACGAGTTGAAGCGCTTGAACCGGCTGATCACCGACGTCTCGAACGCCTCCCGGCTCGATGCCGAGCTTGCGCTGCAGCAGAGCGAGCCGGTCGACATCTCGGCCATCCTCGGCGGCGTGGTCGCGACGTTCCAGGACCTCATCGCCGACAGCAGCAAGCGCATCGCGCTCGTCATCGGCCGCCGTGAGCGACCCAATGCCTTCATCGTCAGCGGCAACGCGGGACGGCTCGCCCAGGTCATCACGAACCTCGTCGACAACGCCATCTCGTTCTCGCCTCCCGATGGCGTGATCAGCGTCGAGGTCGCACGCAACGGCCCGCGCGTCGAGTTCTCGATCCGCGACCAGGGTCCGGGCATCGACGAGGAGAACCTGGAGAAGGTCTTCGAGCGGTTCTACACCTACCGACCGACCACCGAGAGCAGCCGCGGCAGCAACTCCGGCCTCGGCCTGTCGATCTCGCGCGAGATCACCGCCGCGCACGGCGGGCGCATCTGGGCGGAGAACATCTACCGGACCGCGGCCGACGGGAGCCGCGTGCGCGCCGGCGCGGTGTTCAAGGTCAGCCTGCCGGCGATCACCGCCGGTCGCCGCTGAAGAGGTCGGTCCGTGCCGGCCATCACCGAAAATCTGCACGCAACCGCCATCGCGGTCGCCGGACGCGGCGTACTGCTGCGCGGGCCCTCGGGCACGGGAAAGTCGGACCTCGCGCTGCGCTGCCTGACGCTCGCGGCTCAGCCGCTGCTGCCCGGCCCTGTCACACTCATCGCCGATGACCGCGTGGTGGCCTGCCGCGAAGGCGCGCGCGTGATGCTGTCGGCGCCGGCCGCGCTCAGTGGCCTGATCGAGGTCCGCGGCATCGGCCCGGTCCGGATTGCGCCGATCACCGAGGCCGCGCTCGCGCTGGCGATCGACATCGTGGCGGCCGGTGCGGTCGAGCGGCTGCCGGAGCCGGCCAGCGTCACGATCTGTGGCGTCGAGGTGCCACTCGTCCGCCTCGATGCGCGCGAGCCATCGGCGCCGGTCAAGGTGTTGATCGCGGCCGCACGGCTCGGCGCACCGGGCTGAACGTGTAATGCGGCCGCAACGGCGCGACCCCGCAGCTGGCGGTCCTGCGTGCGGTCTTTGTTCCCCTCCCCGCGCGCGATTTCACTTGCGGCCCATGGCAAGGCTTGCCAAACATGCGGCCCGGATCGGGCGGCTCGGGAATCGCGGGTAGTCGCGTTGCCGCCCTGGTGGACAAGGGGGCCGGGGCGAGCTTGCGGAAGCGACCACTTCCGCGCCGGTCAAGAGCACCTCACGCATGATCGGACTAGTCATTGTCACGCACGGCGGGCTTGCGACGGAGTTCCGCGCGGCGCTCGAGCACGTGGTCGGCGCGCAAGGCCAGCTCGAGACCGTGTCGATCGGGCCCGAGGACGACATGGAGCTGCGCCGAAACGACATCCTCTCGGCGGTCAAGCGCGTCGACACCGGCGAAGGCGTGGTCCTGCTCACCGACATGTTCGGCGGCACACCGTCGAACCTGTCGATCTCCGTCATGGACGACGCCAACGTCGAGGTGATCGCCGGCGTCAACCTGCCGATGCTGATCAAGCTCGCGACGGTGCGCGCCGAGACCGGCCTCGCCAAGGCCGTCGACCTCGCCAAGGAGGCTGGCCGCAAGTACATCAGCGTCGCGAGCCAGGTGCTCTCCGGCGAGGGTTGATGGCGTCGTTCGGGGACACGCGGCCTATGACGGGAGGCAGCCGGCCGGAAGCCGTGGTCACGATCCGCAACCGCAAGGGCCTGCACGCGCGGGCGTCGGCCAAGTTCGTGAAGTGCGCGGAGACCTACGATGCGACGGTGTGGGTGACGCGCGAGGGCCAGACCGTCGGCGGCACGTCGATCATGGGGCTGATGATGCTCGCGGCCGGCCCCGGCTCGGAGATCCACATTGCGGCCGAAGGCCCGCAGGCGCCGGAGGCGCTCGATGCGCTGGTCGCGCTCGTCGAGGACGGCTTCGGCGAGGAATGCGTCTGAGGTCCTCGCGTGACCGCATCGGCAGTCCCGCGCGGCCCGAGCGCATCAGTAATTTTGAAAGGGTGCTGAAACCACCGACACGGCGGGCCGTAGCTTCTCCAGCTCCCGGTGCGGAGCGTGAACCAATTGCTGGAGGATCATCATGAGCCGTGCGTCCCTTTCCCTCGTTCTCGCTGCGGGTGCCGTCGCGCTCGGCGGCCAGGCCGCCACCGCGGCGACCATCGCCGCGCTGCAGGACGGCCAGAAGATCGTCTGGATCGACACCGACCAGAAGAAGGTCACGGGCTCGGTCGCACTCGGCGGCAGCGCCAAGGTCGTCGGCATAGACGTGCGCCCCTCCGACGGCAAGCTCTACGGCGTCACCGGCGACGGCCAGATCGTCACCATCGATGCGAAGTCGGGCAAGTGGGAGAAGAAGAGCCAGCTATCGGAGAAGCTCTCGGCGGTGTCGATGATCTCGGTCGACTTCAACCCGGTCGCCGACCGCATGCGCATCATCTCCGGCGACGGCATGAGCCTGCGCGTCAACGTCGATGACGGCAAGGCGATCGTCGACGGCGCCCTCAAGTACGCCGACGCCGACGCCATGAAGGGCACCGCGCCGCAGGCGGTCGCCGCCGGTTACACCAACAGCTTCGCCGGCACCAAGGAGACCGCACTCTACGACATCGACCGGACGCACGGCACACTGGTCAAGCAGGCGCCGCCAAATGACGGCATCCTCAACACCGTCGGCAAGCTCGGCGTGAAGCTCGACGGCCCGGTCGCCTTCGACATCTGGGCGGACGGCAAGGGCGCCAACGTCGGTTGGATGCTGACCGGCGGCGTGCTGCACTCGGTCGATCTCGCGACCGGCGCGGCGAAGGTGGTCGGCAAGATCGCCGAGCTCGACGGCAAGGTCACGGACATGGCGATCCTCCCATAAGAGGACGATCATGAGCAGAGGCGGCAGCCGGCGCGTCCCACCGGCTGCCGCTTTGCCTTGTGGCCGCGAGACGCGTTGCCAGTGGTCGGCATCAGCTACAGCCGATCGTGCCGGAGCCGGTCGCGCGCGTCGGTCAGCAGCAGCACGGCGCCGAGCGCCGCGAGCGCCGCCGCGAGCGCGACCGAGCCCGCCAGCACGAACATGATCATGATCTGGTACTTCGCGGCTTCCACCGGATCGACGCCGGCGAGGATCTGCCCGGTCATCATTCCGGGCAACGAGACGATGCCGGCGACCGCCATTGCGTTGAGCATCGGCATGAGGCCTGCCCTGAGGCTCGCGCGCAACGGCTCGGCCAGAGCCTCGTGGCGTCCCGCGCCGAGCGCGAGCCGCGCCTCGATCGCGGCGGCCGACTGCGCCGCCTCCCGCGTCATCGTCGAGAGCACGAGCGTGACGCCCGTCAGCGCGTTGCCGAGGACCATGCCGAGGATCGGCAGCAGCACGCGCGGCGCATGCCACGGCTCCTGGCCGATGACGACGCCGGCGGCATAGGGCGCGGCGAGCATCCCGACGAACAGCAGCGTGCCGGCGCCGAGCGCGAAGCAGTCGATGCCACGCAACCCCTTCGCCTGCCGGCTCCAGATCTCGTGACCTGCGGCGAGCACCATGACCAGCGCCAGCGCGGCCGTCATCCAGGGTGAGGATGCATCGAAGATCGCCTTCAGCACCAGCCCGATTGCGGCGAGCTGCACCGCCATGCGCGCCGCTGCGACGAGCAGCGGCCGCTCCAATCGGAGCTTGAAGGCGAGCGACAGGGCCGCATTGATCGCGAGCAGCACGCCGGCAGCCAGCAGGTCGGACGGCGCGAGCGTGACCGGCGTCATGACGGGACTTCAGCCGGCGGACTCAGCTGCAGCCGCTCGTGCGAGAGGCTCTCGATCAGCCCCGTATCGTGGCTTGCGACCACGACCGCCTTGCCGCTCAGCAGCTGGAAGCGGATCGCCTCGGCGACCAGCGCCGCGTTCACCGCATCGAGCGCGGATGTCGGCTCGTCGAGCAGCAGCACCTTGGGCTCGTCGGCAAGCGCGCGGGCGAGCGCGGTGCGCAGCCGCTCACCCGTCGAGAGGCGCGCGATCGGCTGATCGAGCAGGCCCGCCTCGAGCCCGAGTGCGCGGGTGTGGCGCTCGAAGCGCGGGAGGAGCGGCGAGCCCGAAGGGAAATGCGCGCGCGGCGTCGGCGCCCACCAGCCGGGCTCGGCGGCGACGAAGCGGACGAGCCGGCGCCAGGCGGCGGCGCGCATCTCGTGGCGGCCGACGCCTTCGAGCCGGATGTAGCCCGGTGCCGCATCGAGGTCGGCGATGGCGCGCAGCAGCCGCGTCTTGCCGCTGCCCGAGGGGCCTTCGACGGCGAAGCACTCTCCGCCCCTCACCTCGAAGGTGAGCGGCGGCAGCGCGCCGATCGCCAGCTTCTCCACACGCAGCATCGTCCGGCCGCCTTCGCTCTTTCGCGCGGCAGGCATAGCAGGGGCGAGGGCCGGTCGCCATGACCGGTCGCAATCGAGCGTGGGATAAGCGGCGCGTGCGCGCGCCTCAGGCCGCGAGCTGGAGCTCGTAGAACTTCGACTCGAGCGCCTCGCGGTTGAACGGCTTCAGGATGTAGTCGTCGGCGCCGGAGGCGAGCGCGCGCGAGAGGTCGACGGGGTCGTTCTCGGTCGTGCAGTAGATGACGAACGGGCGGCGGCCCTTGGCGGCGACGTTGAGCGCGGCGAGGAACTCGAAGGCGCCCATCACCGGCATGTGCCAGTCGAGCAGGATGACGTCGGGCATCTGGGCCTGGCAGCGCTCGATCGCTTCCTGGCCGTTCTCGGCCTCGATGACCTCGTAGCGCAGGTCCTGCACGATCCGCTTGGCGACCTTGCGGATGACGGTCGAGTCGTCGACGATCAGGCACTGCCTCATCACGGCACCTCTCGAGATGGCCGCACCACTCCGGCATGGCTTGCCGGCGGTGGGCCCGTGGGCTCGCCCCACTGTCGCGACAAAGCCCTAACGCGCCGTTAATCGGCGCCGCGAAATCGCGCGGAGATCGTTTGCGCCGGCTCGCGGTCAGGCGAGCGGACGGGCGGCCAGCAGTATGTCGGTGCCGTCCTTGAGGATGTCGAGGCGCATGCCCGATGTCGCCGCGAGCCGCCACGTGTAGTAGGCCTGGATCGTCATCGCATCGAGCTGCGGCGCCTGGGTGCCCGCGACGAAGTCGGTGAGATACTGGGGGGGGCGAGCGCCGGTGCCGCGGCAGCGGATGACGAAGGCCGGCGCCTCGAGCGCGCCGGTGATCGCCACATCGATGTCGCCGCCGCGCGGCAGGGCGGTGATCGCGCTGGCGATGAGGTTGAGCAGCAGCTTGGCCTTGTCCTTGGCCATGTGGCCGGACGGTCCGCGCCAGATGAGCTTGTGCTTGCCCTGGCCGATGAAGCCGCGCGAGATCTGCTCGGCGGTGCCGAGATCGATCATCGCGCCGGCCGAGCCCGCCGCCCCGAACGCGAAGCGGGCGAACTGCAGCCGCGCGGAGGCCTGCGCGGTGACGTTGCGGATCACGTCGAGCGCGTAGGACTTGGCGTCCACGTTGTCGTCCTCGTCCAGGATCTCGAGGCCGTTGTAGATCGCCCCGACCGGGCCGATCACGTCGTGGCAGATCTTGCTCGAGATCAGCGCGGCGAATTCGAGATCGGTCAGCTGGGCGGCGCGCTGGCTCATCGGAGCTCCCTTCGGATGCGAGTCAATTCAGTGGTCGGAGCAACTCGCCCGGCCCGGGCGCGGCAGAGCCGACGTGCGCCGCGAGCGACCGCAACGGATCGATACTGTTCAGTGGATAGCTGCGCCGGGCGGCACTTGCATAGCGCCAATCCCGGCTCCGGGATGGGGTGCGGCGTTTTCCGGTCCGGTTGAGTCCTTGCGGCCACGCCCCCGGCCGTCTGTGGTAGAATCAACATGCAACGATCATATGCACGGGGACCCGCCGGATGGCCTTCACCGACCACGCCCGGATCGTCGACGCGCTCCTCGCGAGCGTGCTGGCGGCCGGACGCGAGCAGCTCGGCCACCGCGCCGGCGGCCCGGTCGTCGCGCGCAAGGCCGACGCCTCGCCGGTCACCGCCGCCGACGAGCGCTCCGAGGCGATCATTCTCGCCGCGATCGCCCGTGCGATGCCGGGGGTCGCGGTGGTCGCCGAGGAGGCGATGAGCCGGGGCGAGGCGCCGAGCCTCGGAGCGACGTTCTTCCTCGTCGACCCGATCGATGGGACGCGCGAGTACATCGCGGGCTCCGACGATTTCTGCATCAACATTGCGCTGGTCGAGGACGCCCGACCGGTGCTCGGCATAATCTACGCGCCGGCGAAGCGCTGGCTCTGTGTGACGGCCGGGGAGCGCGCCGCGGTCGAGGCGGACGTCGACGCCGGCGCGCGCGCTGCCCGCATCGGCGACCTCGCGACCCGGCCGCTCCACACGCGGCGGCCGCAGCCCGACGCGCTCGTCGCCATCGCCAGCCGCTCCGACCGCGATCCGCGCATCGAGACGTTCCTCACGGCGCTCGGGGTTGCCGAGCGGCGCAGCATCGGCTCGGCGCTGAAGTTCTGCGTGCTCGCGCGGGGCGAAGCCGACGTCTATCCGCGGTTCGGCCGGATCAACGAGTGGGATACGGCGGCCGGACACGCCATCCTCGCTGCGGCCGGGGGGTGCGTGACGGCAGCCGACGGCCGCGACCTCGCCTACGGCAAAGCGTCGGAGGGCTACCGCAATCCAGCGTTCGTCGCGTGGGGGAGCCGCGCGCTCGTCCGACCGTTCGATCCCGGTTGAGACCGCGCGACGCCGGCGCGACGAAAGAGCACCGGCAGCCGGCGGCGGCCGATGCTCTCGAGCTCCGAGAATGCATTCAGCTCAGGGCAATGCACGCTCCCCGACCGGAAACAGTCCGCCGTCGGCGAGCCGGCCAGTCTTGACGACCAATGCGCGCGACGGCGGCATGGAACGGCAGGTCAGGGCGGAGGGATGGTCTTCGATCGAACAAAGGGATGGGACTGAGGACAAAAAGGTCAAGCCGAGGCTGTCAGGTCACCCCCTCGCAACAGCGAGGCCGCTGAAAAAAGCGGCTGATCGGGAACCCTATGCTTTGCGATGTTGCTTTTGAAGGGGATTGATCTTGCGGCGGCCCTGGTCCCGGCCGTCGGGCGGTCAGCAAGTTCGGCAGTTTGGCGAGATTGTAGGCGGCCATTGTCAGCGTGAACGGCGCGCACACGCGGGCGATCCCACGCAGCATGGTCTTGCGGATCGGCCCGATGGTGCGGCATGAGCATCAGCAGGACACCCGGTGGAACGCGCGGCCAATAGGCATCATCATCGATGACGGACACCCCCTGGGTTTCGCGTGCGCGAGGGGGTAAGTTAAGCCACCGGACGAGCCGGCGCAGACAGGCCACTTGGTTTGGGAGTCCGCCAGGAAACGCTATGCAGGACAGTGTGAGATTTTGAGAGGTTTGGGAGCGCTAAGTGGTTGAATCGTCAGGCTCGGTATCGTCCCCTCAGCTCCGCCAAGACGCCTCAGAAATCAGATGCTTAGCCGCCCGAACCTGCCGGGACCTCGCACTGAGTTGCAAGGTTTTTCACGGTCGTTCCCCAAGCGCGTGAGCAAGTCGGATCATGAGTTCCGCGGCACGTCGATCTGCCGCTCACGCAGGGCGAGAGCTGGCAGCGGTCGAGTTGGGGAGCCAAGGCATCTCGCCGCGCTCGACCATCTCTTCGAGGATTTGTCGGTCCCGCAGGGTATCCATCGCCCGGAAGAAGCCGGTGTGGCGGTAGGCGATCAACTCACCTTCCTCGATGAGGCGGCGGAAGGGCTCGTTCACGAGCTCTTCGCCATCCCTGATGTAATCGAAAATGCGATTGCGGAAGACGAAGAAGCCGCCATTGACCCAGATCTCCGAATCCTGGCTCGCACGCAGCCGCTCCACCTGACCCTTGCCATCGAACTCGACCAGATGGAACGTCAGCGGCGGCCGTACCGCAAGGAAGCAAGCGGTCTTTCCGGATTTCACGAGCAGATCGATCATCTTCTGCACGGGAACGTCGGACAAGCCGTCGCTGTAGTTGGCGAGGAACATCTCCTCGTCCTTGACGTACTCGCGCACGGTGACCAGCCGCTGGCCGATGTTGCGCCAGATCCCGCTATCCACCAGTGTCACGCGCCATTGTGGCGGAGCATCGCCCAGGACCTCCACCTTGCGCCCGGCGTCGGAGATGATGCAATCGGAGAAGGCGGTGTGTCGCCAGTTCAGGAAGAAGTCCTTGATCGTGTTTGCCTTGTAGCCGAGGCAGAGCACGAAATCCTGATGCCCCTGGTGGCTGTAGTATTTCATCAAGTGCCACAGGATCGGCTGCTGGCCAACCGGTATCATCGGCTTCGGGATGCTCTCCGAGTACTCACGGATGCGCGTGCCGAGGCCACCGCAGAACAACACGACCTTCATGTGACGCTCCGTGCATTCTGGAAGACGCGGATACCAGCGGTTGATCGGGACGGGAAATTCATGTCGTTTGCCGCTCGGCCATTGTCAATCGAGCAGCCGGCCCGAAGGAGCGACGGGGCCGGGGCAATCCGCATCCGCCTGCCTCGCGGATGCACGGTCTGTAGGGGAACTGCACGAACCAAATCGTACTCGCGAGCGTCATTTTCCCGACCGTTTGAGCATTGAAGGAATCTGTCGCATGCGGCCGCCATGACGGCAATTGCCCGCACCGTCGAAGGGTAAACCCGCTCAGCCGCCGACATCGCAAACGCCAATACCGATCCGGTCAGCTCGCGGCGCCACGATGACGCAAAGGTCGGCGCACGGCTACCCGTCCGAGCCTCACTCGGTCAGGCATCCGCGGCGCTACTCTCGATAGTAGGCTCCAAATCTCGGGCCCTTGTAGGAATCGATGGCCCTGAACGCAGCGTGATCGACTTTATTGATCATCACGCAACTGAGGCGATCGCGAATGCCCGGGACCTCGTACAGCGCCTCCTCGACGAGGCGCAATCTGGTGTGGCCCCACTCCGTGACGAGGACGAACTGATCGATGTGATGCTCGATCGCCTTGACGTCCACGACCGACATGATCGGAGGCGCCTCGATGACCACGAAATCGTAGAGCTCGCGCACCGTTGCCAGCAGCGTGTCCATCTTGGAAGAACCGAGCAGGCCGGCCGCATCCGGGAGGCGATCGGCGAGCGGGCACGGCAGCACGTCGATTCCGACCCGCTCCTTCTTCACGATCAACTCCGACAGCCGCGAGGGATCACCAAGCGCTTCGATCAGGCCCTCCTGGGCATCCGGTGCCAGTCTCGTCGTGAGGCTTCGCCAATGCAGATCGCCGTCGATGACCAGAACCCGCAACTTCGAGTTCGAACCCAGCATGGCCGCCAGGTTCGTCGAGACCGTCGTCTTGCCTTCACGGGGCACCGCCGAGACGACACCGATGATGTCGCCTCGGCCCAATACCTTGCGGGAGGTCAGGACCGCCCTCGCATTTCGGAACGCCTCGGTGAATCGAGAGTAAGGCGCTCGCAGCACGTAAGCCGCCAATTCGTCCTCGGACACGTCGGAGGATTGTGACCGCCGCGCCGGCTCCAATCCGACCCTTGGCAGCACTGTGCAGTAGGCGTCGGTGATACCCCTGATCTGCTCGGGGGTGCGGATCGGGCCTGTTGCGAACTCCCGGCCCAGCGCTGCTCCGATACCCAGGAGCAGGCCAAGAGTGATGCCGCCCCCGAGGGCAAGCATCGCCCGTCGTGTTACCTTATGCAGTGGCGGAGCCGCCCGGGTGATCACGCGGGCATCCTTGCCGACGACGTCGTCGAACTGGCTCACGCTGTTGTAGCGCTGCAAGACGCTGTTGTAAGCGGTTCGGAGCGTCTCTGCCACACTTTCCAGCTCACGCAATGCAACCTTGGCGTTGCTGACCGTGCCGTCGGCTCCCACCGCCAGCTCGGAGAGGTTTGCTGCAATCTGATCGCTTCGTGCCTTGGCGAGCTGATATTCGCTCTGATAGTTGCTGGCGAGCCGGCGCTGCTCTGTCTGGATCGCCACACGCAACTCGTCCATGCGCTTGCGGAACTTGGCGATGGTGTAGTGATCCTTCCCGACGCGACTTTCGATCTCTGCCACCCTCGCTTCGAACTCGATGTGCTGCATACGCAGCCTTATGATCATTTCATTGTCCATGATCTGGGGGATGCTGGCGCCGTCGTTGATCCGCTGCTGTACGAGCTCGAGTCGAGCCCTTGCCTCCGCCGTTGTCGCGCGCGCGAGCGAATGCTGAGCACTGAGGCCGGTGAACTGGTCGGCGGTGTTTGTCGGTCCGACGGCAACGAGGTTATTGTTGATCCTGAATGCCTGCACCATGCGATCAGCCTCGGCGGTCTGTTGCCTGAGCTCGGCCAGTCGCTCCTGAAGCAGGAGAGATGCCATCTTGGTCGATTCGGACTTCGCCTCGCGTTGCGACGTCAGGTATCTGTCGATGATGGCGTTGACGATGTCTGCACTTTTAGTCGCGCTCTCCGACAGGAAGCTGACGCTGATGACGTTGGGCACATCCTCGCGCTGAACTGTCAGCCGCTTGAGCAACGTCTCGACGGCCGTTCGCTCGAGCAGCTCCTCCGATGCAACCAGCGAACCGGTGCCAGAGATGAACATGCGCTTGATGCTCGCGAAGTACGACTTGACGGTCCGCTTGTCATCCAAGCTTTCAGCGGCCCTCGCACCGACAAACTCCGGGTCCTGAGTGAGGTTCATCGCTCGGACGACCGGAATGATGATGCTGTCAGAAGCGATGATATAGATCTGGCTGCCGGCCTCGCTTTCTTCGAGCACAGGCTCGTCTATGATCTTGTTGGACTGCAGGTATCGATTGAAGCTTCGATCGATCAGCACCTTGGCGCCGCTCCTGTACATCGGCGGCGCGGACGCGATGTAAGTGAGGGCCGCCGCCAGACCGAGCAGACAGCCTATCGTGGGGAAGAGCCAGTCCCTGCGAAGGACTCCGAGGATGAAGGGAAGATTGACGGAATGAATCACGCTCGTCTGCGAAGAAACCGGCGCGGACCAAGTTGGATTGGACTCAGAAGACTGCATGACGAGATTTCTGCCCGAAGGTTGGAGTGAGCATTGCCACCCCTGCCGAGTGGACCGCACCGTTTGGATAAGGCAAAGTGAACTTTCAGTCCAGGCGAGGACAATCGTTGTTTCCTGCGAAGGTTTCTCTCTCCTCGGAGCATTTCAATTAGCAGGTGCCCGCCCATGGACGTCGCATGTGGCCCGGTCGCCCGGGCCGGCGCCGTACCGATGGCACGAAGCATGAGCTTCATGGTGAGCGGCGTCGTGCCTCGCTTCGTACAACGCCACCCTTGAGCATAAATGTCGTGCCTCCGCTTGCCCACCAGCGCGTGCAATTAACCATAATCGGACAGTCTGGTGCTGTCCGGCGCATGCGACCCGGGATTAGACCATCCTTCTCACAGGCTCGCGGATCGGCATCGCGCGGGGCGGAGCGGAACCGGCAGGAGCGCGCCGAAAAGCGTAGCGCGATGCTACGGTTGAGGCGCGCGACGAACCGGGCCGCCCGCGCCCCGCGCGACCCTCCGCGTCGCAGACGCGCTTCGCGCTATGGGGGCGGGGCGAAAATGACGACAGCGTGCGTCGCGACGCTCGA
>Ga0114938_1000157_pt1 | contig 54372 bp, 49 predicted proteins | sample AshMeaBigSpring_FD_88675 | JGI IMG/M metagenome (GOLD analysis project Ga0114938, IMG submission 88675) | Groundwater microbial communities from Big Spring, Nevada to study Microbial Dark Matter (Phase II) - Ash Meadows Big Spring | ecosystem: Environmental > Aquatic > Deep subsurface >...
GACCACCGCCACCATCCCCGCCACCCAGATCCCCAGGACCAGAAGCCCGCCGACGGGACTGCCGAACAGGGTGCCGAGCACCAGGATCGCGATGATCCAACGCCACGCACCGCGCCGCACAAGGGCGGTGGCGACGTCGATCTCGACGAGTTGCCGGGCCGGCTCCCGCTGCGACACCGCCGTCGCCCGCAGCGGCGGGACCCGCGGTGCCGCCGCCCAGATCGAACGGCGCCCTTGCGACAGCTCGTCGCCGGAACCGGTTCTGGTGGCGAGATGTTCCTGTAGCCGGGCCAGCACCTCGGTCGTCTCACCCGAGACGATGAGCCCACCACGCACCGCATCGGGGATGGTGAGCCGCCCGACGACCCCGACGTTGTGGTCGAGATCGGTGTCGAGCTCCTCGAGGAGGGCCCGCTTCAGCGCATCCTCAGTGATCCCCACCTCGAGGGCGACGCTCTTGAGCGTCTCGTAGTCCATGGTGTTGGCGGCGGCCTCCGCCTCCGCCTCGGCGACGGCGTCGAGCTCGATCGCCCTTCCCAACACTCGCTCAGCGAGGGGTCGGCTCAATCGATCGAGCCGCTCGGCAAGCTCGTCGCCGGCCCGCTCCTCCCGCTGCCGCCTGCTCAGCCGCTCCTGGGTCACGGCGGCATTGTGCCAGATGCGATGTCGCCGAGAGTCTCCCGGAGAAAGTCGAGCTGGAGCAGCAGGAGGTTCTCGGCCACCGCCTCCTGCGGCGTCATGTGCGACACATCGGACAGAGGCAGCACCCGGTGGGGGCGCCCCGACTCCAGCAGGGCCCTGGAGAGTTGCAGCGTGTGGGCCGCCACGACGTTGTCGTCGGCGAACCCGTGGATGAGCAGCAGCGGCCGGCGCAACCCGGGCGCTGCCGCCACGAGGTCGCAGCTGGCGTACGAAGCTGCATCGTGGTTGGGGTCGCCGAGGTACCGCTCGGTGTAGTGGGTGTCGTAGAGACGCCAGTCGGTGACCGGGGCGCCGGCGATGGCGGCGTGGAACACGTCAGGTCGGCGCAACACGGCCAGGGCCGCCAGGTAGCCGCCAAAGCTCCAGCCCCGGATGGCGACCCGAGTGGCGTCGAGGTCTCCCCGCATGGCGGCGAGCCGCTCCAACGCCTCCACCTGATCGGCGAGCACCGGTGTGGCGAGGTCGCCGTGGACTGCACGCTCCCACTCGGCGCCCCGTCCCGGGGTGCCCCGCCCGTCGACAATGACGACGGCGAACCCCTGGTCGGCGAACCACTGCGGCACGAGGTACAGGTCGCGGGCCCGACCCACCCGCTGGACGTGCGGCCCCCCGTACGGGTCCATGAGCACGGGCAGGGGGCCTCCGTCGTGGGTGCGGGGCAGGACGAGCGCAGTGGCGAGACCACGGGGACCGAGCGAGTGCAGCTCGACGTTTGGGACGACGCCTGGGTCGTCCGCCAACGTGGCGATCGGAGTGACCTGGCCTCCTCGCCGGCGTATTACGGTGTGGGTGCCACCAGCGTCGAGCGAGCGCAACGACACGGCGATGGTCTCCCCGGAACCGGCGGCGGCATGCACACCGGGGATGGTGGTGATCGTCTCCATCGTCCCGTCCCCGAGCACCCGGTACACGTGCGTCTCGGTGGGTTCGGCCGAAGCCAGCACGGTGGCGCACCCGTCCGCCACGTCGAGCAGGCTGCGCACGTCGAGCCCCACCGGCGTGAGCGGCACGCCGTCCCGCAACAGCCGGCGCCACCCGTCACGCACGCCGAGCACCCACAGCACGCCGCCAACCCGCCGGGGCGCACCCGGGGTCAGCTCGACCCACGCCTCATCCACCTCTCGGTGGAGCTCAGTCGTCGCACCGGTCTCCGGGTCGACGTCGAGCACGGCGAGGACTCGCTGGCTGCGGGTCTGCACCACCAGCAAGGGCCGCTCCTCGGGTGCCCATGAGGCGGAGGCGAGGTACTCGAACTCGCCGCGGCGCCAGTCAACCGGGATGCGCCCGCCGTCGAGCGTGACCATGGCCAGCGTGACCTCGGCATTGCTGGTGCCGGCCGCCGGATACCGCATCGCCACCGGCGCCCGCTCGGGGAAAGCGGGGGCGACCAACCACCACTCGGCGACGGGAGCGACATCGACCCTGGCGACCAGCAGCGTCCCTCCATCCGGTCCCCACCAGTGGCCACGGCTGCGGGCCATCTCCTCGGCGGCGACGAACTCCGCCGAGCCCCACGAGACAGTCGGATCAGGTTCGCCGGCCACCTCGAAGTCATTGCCACCCCGATCGGTCACCCGCAACGCTCGGCCGGCCACATAGGCGACGCTGGCCCCGTCGGGGCTGAGCCTCGGGTCGAAGGCACCGGGGGCCGCGGCCAGGGGGGTGATGTCGCCGCGGCTGAGGTCGCACAGGAACAGCCGACCCTCGAGGGCAAAGACGGCGGTGGTCAGGTCGGGGTCGGTGGCGTAACTCACGATGCCCGATGCCGGCTCTCTGGCCCGCTCCCGACGGGCCCGTTCCTCCCTGGGAACCTCGCCATCCCCGGCCGTCCCCGCAGCCAGCGGGTCAGCGACGAGCCGTTCCTCGCCATCGGGAGGGTCGATGACCCACAGGCAAGTCACCGGATCGGTGCCGCCCCTGCTGCGCAGGAACGTGACCCGCCTGCCGTCTGCTGCCACCTGGAGGTTGCGCGGGGTCCCAAGCGTGAAACGCTGCGTCCTGGCGTAGCGGCGAGGGAACGACTCGGCTTGGCTCATCGGATGCGCCACCCTACCGGCTTGCGCTACTCCCCCACCCTCCTAGGGTCGCGGTGGTGGCGACGCTGCGGCTGGTACCCCTCGCAACGGACTATGCGGCCCAGATAGCCGAGTGGTTCGACGACGCCGACACGGTGCGATTCGTCGGTGGCCTCGCCTGGCTCCACGCCACCTTGCGCTTCGACCGGCCCTCAGACGTCGCGAGCACCGACCTCGGCCAGGTCGCCGCTCACCACGCCTGGCTTGCCCTGGCGGACGATCAACCGGTCGCCGTGATCGATGTGCTGGCGGACGAGCAGGGCGAGGCGGCGATCAAGATGATCGTGGCCCCCGCCCGGCGCAAGATGGGGATGGGGAGAAGGGTGCTGGATGCGGTGTGGGGTCTTCCGGAGATGGCGGCGGTGCGGTCGGTGTCCGGGTATGTCGACCCCCGCCATCATGCGGCTCGCCGGCTCGCCGAGACGGCGGGGTTCACCCCAACCGGCGACCGCAACGAGGCGGGCGAGGTGCGATACCGCCGACCGGGACCGGCGGCCGCATCCCCAGGTGACGACGACGCACCCGAGGGCTCGTCGCCTGGCTGAACAAGCCATACCATCCCGACAGCCTCTGATGCGAGCAGCGGTGGGAGCGCCCGCCCGGCCATGTTGCACCCAGGACGCGGGCGTCGAGTGTGGCGTGGCGCAGCATGCGGTCACCTCGGCGGGTGTCTCGAACATCGGCCCGGCAAACCAGGCGTACACCCCTTCGGTGAGGGCACGCCAAGACCCTCCGCCGTCTCGCCGGCGAGGGTCCGCAGCGCCGCCGTGCACACGTCTGTCATGTCTGTCATGTCTGGCCAGCGCGGGCCCAGCCGCCCGTCATTCGGGCCGGCGAGCGGGCTCACCCCGGCCAGGTTCAGATGGTCGCGGATGACCACCAGGTCGCCACGACGCAGACCGGGGCCGCAACCACCTGCGGCGTTGGTGAGCACGGCGGTCTCGGACCCTGCCAGGATCGCCGCCCGCACGGCAAAGGCGACCTCCTCCATGGTCCGCCCCTCGTACCAGTGGATCCGACCCGCCAGCAACAGCACCCGCCTGCCGCCGATCAAGCACGACGTGGCCACGCCGGCGTGGGCGGTGGCGCCGGGGATGGGGAAGCCGGGGATGTCGCCGTAGGGAACCGTCACCGCACCGGCACGGCCGGTGGCGTATACGCCCATCCCCGATCCCAACACCACGGCCACCTCGTGTCGGGACCCCGTTGTCTCGGCGATGACCGATGCGGCGAGGTGCAACCTGTCGTAGAGATCCATCACCTTCCCGTGACGTCCCTCCGATGGTGCCAGCCGGTTCGGCGGGATGAGAGAATCGGGCCGTGTTCGCCCCCACCCGCGTCGTGTACGCCCTGCGGCCACAGGCCGCCCTCGGCGCCGTGGCTGGCGCCGCGGCCGTTGCGCTCGTGTTCGCCGCAACACCATTCCTCATCCCGGAGGTCGCCGACCGGTATGGGGTGTCGGCCGGAGTCGCCGGCAGCATCTCGGTGGCCCAGGTTGGTGCGTTCGCCGTCGCCAACCTGGTGGCCCCCCGCCTGATGGTCGGCAGTCGCCGTCTGTTGCGCGGCGCGGTCGTCGCCCTGGCGATGGTGAATGCGGCAAGCGCCCTCCCCAACTCCTTCCCGCTTCTCCTCGGGTTGCGGGTGCTGGCCGGGACCGCGGCCGGGGTGATCACCTGGATCGTGTGGTCGGATGCCATGCGGCGCACCAGCCAGATGGGGAGGATCGCCTCCGCCGCACCCGTCACCGCCCTCGTGGCGACACCGCTTCTCTCCTTCATTGCCCAATGGGGCGACCGCCCCCTCTACCTGGCGCTCGCCGTCGGCGCCGCACCGGCCGCCCTCCTGCCGATGCGGGTGGAAGCCCCGTCGGTGCGTGAGCGCCGGGTGAGCGGGTCGCGCAGCAACAGGGTGTTGCTGGCTGCGCTCTTCCTGCTCACCTTCGCTGGGGCTGCGCTCTTCGTCTACGAGGCGGTTGCCGCAGACAGGGTGCTGGGGATGAGCCCGATCGTCGCCTCGCTCGCCTACAGCCTCAACGCGGCCGGCGGTCTCGTTGGCGCCCGCTTCGCCTCCCGGCACCGTCACCCCGGGTGGTGGCTGGCGTCGACCGGGGTGGCGGCCTTCCTCACCATCGCCGCGTCATCGAGCGTCGTGTTCTTCATCGCCATGGCGTGGTGGGGGTTCGCCTTCTGGATGGGTGTCCCCGGCGTCCTCCGCATGTTGTCGGCCCGGTCGCTCGAACCGGCGGAGCGAGCAGGCGATGCCCAGGCGATGATGGCCGTTGGCCGCGCCGCGGCGCCGCTCTTGGGAGGGGCGTTTGTCGACGCCGGGGCTTTCACCGCCCTCGCCGCCACATCCGGAGCGGGCCTCGTCGCGTCCGGGCTGCTGGTGGTGGCGGTGCGGGAGGGCCGGCAACGTCTTGGTGTCACCGATCTGCAACCCGTCTGAGCCGGCGGCGGTCACGACGGAGCCAGCGGGTCCTGGTCGCCTGTCCGCTCGAACACCCGCTTTGCCTTGCCGAGCTCGGTGCGGGGCAGGCTACCCGCCGATCCCACGCTGACCCCGATCCGCAGCCGCACTGTCTCCAACAGCCGTGCCTCGAGCCGGCGGGCCACCAGGTCACGACGGTCGTCTGCCACCCCATGGGCCAGTTCCACCCTGGCCTCCACCTCGGGCAGGGCGCCGCGGCGGTCGATCACGACGGCGAACTGGCCACCGACCTCGGGGTCGGCCATCAACACCGTCTCTATCTCCCTCGGGTAGACGTTGATGCCCCTGATGATCAACATGTCGTCTGCTCGACCCTCGAGCCTCCCGATGCGCCGGGTGGTGCGGCCGCACCGGCAGCCTCCGGGGAGGAAACGGGTGATGTCCCCGGTGCGGTACCGCAACACCGGCTGGGCGTGCTTGGTGAGCGTCGTCAGGACCAGCTCGCCCGCCTCGCCCTCCGGCACCGGGTCGCCAGTCACCGGGTCGACGACCTCAGGGAGGAAGTGGTCCTCCATCACGTGCAAACCGCCCTTGTTCTCCCTGCACTCGGCGGCGACACCAGGCCCGATCACCTCAGACAGACCGTAGATGTCGCATGCGTCGTAGCCACCGCCCCACGCCTCCTCGATCTTGGCTCGCATGCCTTCTGACCACGGCTCCGCGCCGTGGACACCCCACCGCAACCGCACGACGTCCCGCAACCCTGCCTCCTGGGTGCGCTCGGCGAGGAGCAAGGCATACGACGGCGTGCACGCCAGCCCGGTGGCGCCGAGGTCGGCGAGCAGGCCGACCTGGAAGCCGGCGTTACCACCAGACGCCGGGACCGTGACCGCACCCATCCGCTCTGCGCCGTAGTGGAGACCGAGCCCGCCGGTGAACAAGCCATACCCGTACGCCACGTGGATCACGTCGTCGCTCGTGCCACCGGCGCAGGCGAGCGCCCTGGCGTTGACCTCGGCAAACACGCCGATGTCGTGCGCCGTATACGCCACGATCGTCGGCTTCCCCGAAGTGCCTGAGGAGGCGTGGACCCGCACCACGTCGTGCAACTGGACTGTCAGCATCCCGTACGGGTAGGTGGCACGGAACTCGGTCTTGAACGTGAAGGGCAGCCTGGCGACGTCGGGAAGCGAGTCGATGGTGGCGACCCCTGCCAGCTTGTCACCCCAATAGGGTGTCTCCGCCGCCCGCACCCTGGCGAGCGTCTCTCCAAGACGCTGCGTCTGCAGCATGCGCAACCGCTCGATGTCGAGCCGCTCGACATCCCGCATCCACACCTCCTCGACGCATTATGCCGCCGCCGGGGGGCCGCCCCGACGGCGGCAACCGGTCGGGAGGTAGGCTCGTCGTCTCCGTTCAAGCGAGGAGCGCCGTGGCCAAGATCTTCACCAGCCCGCTTCCCGAGGTGGAACTGCCTGTGGAGGCGATCACCCCGTTCGTGTTCCGGCACGCCGCGACCCAGCCGGACAAGCTGGCCATGGTGGACGGCCCGACCGGGCGGAGCTACACCTACCGGCAGCTCTACGATGCGGTGCTGAAGGCGGCAGGCGGGCTGGCCACCCGCGGCTTCGGCAAGGGCGACGTCTTCGGTGTCATGGCCCCCAACGTCCCCGAGTATGCGATCGCCTTCCATGCCGTTGCGACAAGGGGCGGGACCGTCACGACCGTGAATCCCACCTACACCGCCGAGGAAGTCGAGTACCAGCTCAACGACGCAGGCGCCAAGTACCTCCTCACCATCCCGATGTTCATGGAGACAGCGCTCGAGGCAGCGGCGCACAGCGGTGTCGAGGAGGTGTTTGTGTTTGGCGAAGCGCCGGGGGCGACGCCGTTCATCACGCTTCTAGATGCAGACCCCGTGCAGCAGACCCCGATCGATGCCCGCAACGATCTCGTTGTGCTCCCATACTCGAGCGGCACGACCGGGCTCCCCAAGGGCGTGATGCTGACCCATCACAACCTCACCTCGAACCTGGCGCAGTGCGAGCCCGCCTTGTCGTATGGCGCCGACGAGGTCGTGATCGCGGTGCTGCCCTTCTTCCACATCTACGGGATGCAGGTGCTCATGAACGGCGTGTTGCACTTTGGCGGTACCGCAGTGACCATGCCACGCTTCGATCTGGAGCAGTTCCTCCAGATCCTCCAGGACCGCAAGGTGACCCGTGCCTACCTGGTCCCGCCGATCATCCTCGCCCTCGCCAAGCACCCGATGGTGGCCAACTACGACCTGTCGGCGCTGACCCAGGTCTTCTCGGGGGCGGCCCCGCTCAGCGCCAAGCTGGCCGCAGAGGCGTCTGCTCGCATCGACTGCGAGGTGGTGCAGGGCTACGGGCTCACCGAGACGAGCCCGGTCACCCATGCCACCCCACCCGGTCGCGCCAAGCCAGGGTCGATCGGGGTGGTGGTCTCCAACACCGAGGTCAGAGTGGTCGATCCCGAGAGTGGTGAGGATCTGGATCGCAACCAGGACGGTGAGATCTGGGTCAGGGGGCCACAGGTGATGCGGGGGTACCTGAACAACCCCCACGCCACCAGCATCACCATCGACGGCGAGGGTTGGCTCCACACCGGCGACATCGGTCATGTCGACGAGAACGACCACTTCTACATCGTCGACAGGCTCAAGGAGCTCATCAAGTACAAGGCATTTCAGGTGCCGCCCGCCGAGCTGGAGGGTCTCCTGCTCACCCACCCGGACGTTGCCGACGCCGCCGTGATCGGCATACCTGACGAGGAGGCGGGCGAGCTTCCCAAGGCGTTCGTCGTCCTCAAGCCAGGACACGACACCACCCCCGAGGCGCTCATGGAGTTTGTCGCAGGGCATGTGGCGCACTACAAGCAGGTCCGGATTGTCGAGTTCGTCCACGAGATCCCCAAGTCGGCTTCCGGGAAGATCCTGCGCCGCCTGTTGCGCGACAGGGGGGCGGGGGCCGGTTGACCGGCGACGGGGCCGGTGCCACCACACCGGCGCTTGCCGCCGTCGCCGCCGCCGGAGTCCCGCACACGGTGGTGCGCACCCGCGGCGCCGGCAGCCTCGAGGAGGCCGCTGCGCTGCGTGGAATCGCCATTGGCGCCCTGCTCAAGACGCTCGTCGTGCGACGGGGCGACGATGACTACGTCTTCGTGCTCGTCCCTGGCGATCGGGTCATCGACTGGCCGAAGTTGCGCAAGCACCTCGGTGTCCGCCGGCTCTCGCTGCCGGACGCATCGGAAGCTCGTGAGGCCACCGGCTACGAACGCGGAACGATCACGCCGTTTGGGGCGATCCGTCCCTGGCCGGTGATTGCCGATGTCTCCCTCGCCACCGCCGGGGCGGTCTCCATCGGCGGTGGGGCGGCCGGGGTTTCGATCTCGCTCGAGGCCGCCGACCTCGTCACCGCGGTCGCCGCCACCCTTGCCGACGTCACCATGCCTGGCTGAGCAGCCATCAGATGCGTCGAGCCCCGCGGGACAGCTGCCAGGCGATGCCAGCTACCCGGCGATGCCAGCTACCCGGCGATGCCAGCTACCCGGCGATGCCAGTCGTCCTGCCGTGGCGTCTGCCCAACACGTACGCCGCCGCCACCGAAGCCGCCGCAGCGCTCGCAACAGATCCGGCGGCAACGGCACGCTTCGTCTTGCGGGCGAAGATGACGATCGGCCACGTGCGTTCGTATGCCACTTGCTCGAGGGCCCCGTCCGGGTTCACCGCCACAGGGTGCCCAACCGTCTCCAACATGGGGAGGTCGGAGACCGAGTCGCTGTATGCGTAACACGACGCAAGGTCATACCCACGCTCACCGGCCAGGGTGGCAATGGCTACCGCCTTGCCGGGTCCGTACACAAACGGCCCGTCGAGCTCGTCCGTGTAGTGCCCGTCGACGATCCTGCCCTTGGTGCCGATGGCGCCGGTCATACCGAGCGCATCGGCGAGCGCCTCGACGATGCCGTTTGGCGAAGCTGACACGATCCAGGTGTCCCGTCCCGCCTCGTGGTGCATCTTGACGAGCCTCTTGGACTCTGGACGCACCTTGCTGACCAGCCCGGGGAGCATCTCCCGCCCGATCTCGGTGATCTGCTCGACCGACACCCCGGCGATCTTGCCGAGGAAGTCGGAACGGGCCTGGTCGGTGGCGTCTCCTCGGTCGCCGAGCAGCTTGAAGCCGAGTGCGCTCACCCCCCAGCGCACGATCTCCCGGTTGGTGACAAGCCCCATCCTGTATGCCTCGACGGCGAACGGGAACACGGAGGCTCCTGTGATCAGGGTACGGTCGAGGTCGAAGAAGGCGGCGGCCCTGGCGGTCATGTCGCCAACCTATCGGGCGAATCCGCCATCCACAATGCCGTGAATGCGTGCGTGTCGACCCGGGTGGACCGGCGGCGCCCAACTCATTGTTGCGACAGGTGCTCGCCGGGTCGGGGCCCGGCGACGGTGAGGTGTGCGAGGAACCAGTCGCAGGCAAGCCTGGCCACCTGTCCGAGCGCACCCGGTTCCTCGAACAGATGCGTCGCACCGGGCACGATGGCGATCTCGACGGGACACCGCATCAGCCCCGCCGCCTCCTCGTTGAGCCCGATCACGTCTGTGTCCCGTCCCCCGACGACGAGCAGCGTCGGGGCCGCCACCACCGACAGCTGCTCACGAGCCAGATCCGGCCGGCCGCCCCGCGACACGACGGCGGCGATCCGCTCGGGGAGACCGGCGGCGGCGATGAGTGCCGCGGCGGCGCCCGTCGACGCTCCAAAGATGCCGATGGGCAGTGCGGCGAGCTCTGGCCGCCGCCCCACCCAACGCACTCCCGCTGCGACACGGGCCGCAAGCAGCGGTATGTCGAAGCGATGCTGGCGTGTCACCTGATCGACTACCTCCTCGTCCTCGGTCAGCAGGTCGAGGAGCAGCGTTGCCAGACCGCTCTCGTTCAACTGCGCCGCGACGGCCCGGTTACGGCCGCTGAAGCGGCTGCTCCCGCTCCCGTGGGCGAAGATGACGAGACCAACAGCTGCCTTGGGGAGAACAAGGTCTCCGGCGATGGAGAGATCCCCGATGGGGATGCGCACCTCGGCGGCGCTTCCGATGGTTCTTCCTCGGTGGACTGGCACACAGGGTGCCAGACGCAGCTGCCGTATGCGAGCGCCACACGTCACGGCCCCGCCACTCGCACCCGACGTGTGTTTGGTATGGTTTGGCTCGTGACCGGTTGCTCGAGCGGGCGATCTGCCGAGAGAGGGAGGCAAGCGGCGCCAGGTCGACGCACGGCAAGGAGGAAGACGGTACATGGGCGCAGGCTGGTTGACCGTCCGTGTGGCTGTGTTCGGCCTCCTGGTTGCGGCATGCAACGGCGCTGACCCCGCCACCGATGCAAGCGGCATCTCCACGTCATCCACCGTGACGCCGATACCCATCGGGCTCATCACCGACCTGAGCGGGCCGTTCGTCGCCTTTGGCACCGACATCGAGACGGCGACTCGTCTCGCCGTCGAGAGCGTCAACGCCGATGGCGGCGTCAACGGGTCGCCGATCGAGGTCACCATCGTCGACTCGGGTGGCCAGCCCGACCAGGCGGTCGTCTCCTTCGGTGAACTCGCCGACGCCGGTGTCTTCGCCGTCAGCGGACCCCTTTCGTCAGGTGAGGCGGAGGTGCTGTTCGCTCAGGCGGCGCAACTCGAGGTGCCGGTCATCACAGGGACCGCCAATGCTGAGGGCATCACGGCGCTTGGGGCGGGATGGGCATTTCGCAACACAGCGACCAATACCGCCCTCTACACCGAGGCGATGCCTCGCTGGGTCGATGCGTACGGGATCGAGACGGCAGTGCTTGTGTTCAACGAGGAGCAGCGGGTGTCGTTGGCGGCAGCGACGCTAGCTATCCCCGCAGTCGCCGCCGAGGTCGGGGTCGAGATCGTGAACGCAGACGCCCCGATCACGTTCGTCGACGGCCAGACCGACTTCTCCACCGTGGTGCAACGCATCACCGAGACCGCTGCGGACGGGCTCATCGTCATATGTGGTCCCGGTGAGGCAGGGTTACTGGCCCGTGAGCTGGTTCGGCAGGGCGAAATGCGGCCTGTCCTCGGTCACCCGGCCCAAGCCGGCAGCTCGTTCTTCGAGCAGGGCGGCGAAGCGATCAACGACTGGGTGCTGCCGTCGATCCTCGACCCGGCAGACGACAACCCGCTCACGATCGCCTATCGAAAGGCGATGGCGGAGGCAGACGCCGAGCCGCCAACCGTGCCAGAGGCGGCCAACTACTACGACAACATCCTGTTGCTCGCCGAGGTGATGCAGGCGGCCGGTGTCGACGGGAGCACCCCGCCGGACGTGGGTCGCAAGGCGATCCGTGACGCACTGCTCGGCGTGAGCGGGTTCCGCGGCGTCGCCGGCGAGCTCTCGTTCGACCCACATGGAGACGCCGTCAAGACGGTGTACGTCAACGTGGTGCTCACGGGTGAGCTGCGCCCGCTTGGCTGACCGCGACGGCGGCCGAGGCCTCCCCCGCTGCCCGGTGCAGCGATGACGCAGACACTGGTCAACGGGCTGCTGCTCGGAGCCACCTATGCGCTCCTGGCGGTCGGCTACACGCTCGTCTTCGGGGTGATGCACCTGCTCACCCTGGCCCACGGCGAGGTGTTCATGGCGGCGGGTGTGCTGGCGCTGCTGGTGAGCGACGCCCTTGGTGCACCGCTCGTGGTGGCAGGGCTGATCGCCGTCGCCATCGGGGCGGCGCTCAGCGCCGCGACCGACCTGGTGTCCTTCCGACCCGTTGGCTACCAACGCCCGATCGCCGCAGCGGTCTCGACCATTGGGCTGGCCATCGCCATCGAGCACACCGTCTTGCGGGTGCGCGGCTCGGAGACCGCCGTCGCCGTGCCGTTCTCGGTGCCGCTCACCGACTGGCAGATCGGACCGATCCTCGTCTCGACCGTGCAGCTGGCCAGCCTCCTGCTTGCGGCTGCGGTCATGGTGACCACGACCCAATTTGTGCGCCGCTCCCGCTGGGGGATGGCGATGCGGGCGTTTGCCCATGACCCTGGCGCCGTCGCCCTGCTTGGGGTCCCCATCCGCCGCCTCACGCTGTTCACCCTGGCGATCGCAGGTGCGCTCGCCGGGATCGCCGCCTTCCTGCTGGCGCTACGGACCGGCAGCGTGTCGCCCACCACCGGGCTCGATCTCGGGCTCACCGGTCTTGCGGTGATGACCCTCGGTGGTCTGGGGAGCCTGCCGGGGGCGATGGCCGCCGGGATCGGTCTCGGCGTCGTCGAGTCGATGGTGGTGTACGCAGGGTTCACCGGGTACCAGGCCGCGATCCCGTGGGTGCTTCTCGTCGTTGTTCTCCTCACCCGGCCTCAGGGTCTCTTCGGGGAGGGGACGCGGTGATCGACGTCCTCGCCAACTCGTCGTTCCTGGCTCTGGTGGCGATCAACATGATCGCCGCCACCGGGATGAACATCAGCTATGCCAGCGGGCAGCTCAATCTCGGTCAGGCCGGTTTTCTCGCCGTGGGCGCATACACCGTCGCCGTCGTCGAGGTCGAGCTCGGCTGGCCGCTGCTCCCCTTGCTGGCGGCGGGCGCCGCCGCCGCCGCCGTGGTTGCGGTCCCGGTTGCCATAGGGGCCAGCCGGGTACGGGGGATCTATCTCGTCATGGCGACGGTTGCGGTCGGCGAGATCGTACGCATCGGCATCGGCAACATCGACGCCGTCAACGGGCTGCAGGGGTACTCGGGCCAGTCCCCCGTGAGCCTGGGCGGCGTGATCGGCGCGCTCGCCGTGATCGTCGTCTGCGCCAGCCTGCTCATGGCAAGCCGTCTCGGGATGCAACTGCGGGCCGTCTTCGACGACGAGGATGCGGCGGCGGCGGCCGGCGTCGCCACCCGCCGCGTCAAGATCCTTGCGGTCGTCACCAGCGCCGCCATCATCGGGGTCGCCGGCGGGCTCCTCGCCAAGTGGCTGCTCTTCATCGCCCCGAGCGAGTTTAGTGTGCTGCGCTCCTTCGACATCGCCCTGTACACGCTTGTCGGTGGCGTGCACAGCGTTGCCGGCGGCCTCGTCGGAGCGTTGCTGGCGACGATGGTGACGGAGCTGCTGCGCAGCCTCCCCCGGATCGGCTGGGTCCCCGAGGCGCTCCACCGGCTCGCCGACTGGCGGCTAGTCGTCTACGGAGTACTGGTGATGGTCCTGATCGCGCTGCGGCCGGAAGGCATCATCAGCCGTCGCACCGGGCTGTGGCTGGCAACACCGTTCCGCCGGCTGCGCCGCCGTTTCGCCACTGTTGGCAAAGAGGTGGCGCCGCCCGCCCCGCCGCCCGCCGGCACCACCGTGCTCGAGGTGAGCGACGTGGGACATCGCTATGGCGGTCTGGTGGCCCTCGACGGGGTGAGCCTCGAGGCCAAGGCCGGCGAAGTGCTCGGGTTGATCGGCGCCAACGGCGCGGGGAAGACCACGCTCATCGAGGTGGTGGCCGGTCGTCTCACCGCCGAGCGGGGTGTGGTCAAGGTCATGGGACGGCGCATCGATGCGTTGCGGCCCGAGCAGCGCACACGGGCAGGGGTGGCCCGCACCTTTCAAGACCCGAGAAGCTTTGCCCACCTCACCGTCGGCGAGACCATCCGCCTTGGGATGTGGGTGGGCGGCAAGGTGACGGGCAGTGGCGTTGCCGACATCCTCCGTCTGATCGGGCTGGTTGATCGGGTCGACGATCTTGCGCTGTCGCTTCCCCCAGGCGAGCGGCGTCTGCTCGAGATGGGGCGTGCGCTAGCGGGTCGCCCGCACGCCCTCCTGCTCGACGAGCCATCGGTTGGGATGACCGACGCGGAACGGACCGAGATCGCCGCCCTCGTCACCGACGTGCGCAGCCGTGGGGTGGGGGTGATCCTCGTGGACCACAACCTGGATCTGGCTGTCGGGCTGGCGGATCGGGTCGCCGTCCTCGCCTTCGGGACGATCCTGACCGTCGCCGCACCGGCCGCTGCGCTGGCCGATCCCAGGGTCCGTGCCGCTTATCTGGGGACCGAGGACTCGGCCGGCGATGGCGGGGTGTCGCCGTGACCGGGACGCTGGGCGTGGTCGACGTGACGGTGCGCCACGGCAAGGTTCGCGCCGTCAGCGGAGCCAGCTTCACCGCCCGGCCCGGTGAGCCGGTTGCGATCCTCGGGCGCAACGGGGCAGGCAAGTCGAGCCTGCTCGCCGCCATCGCCGGTGTCATCAGACCGGAGCGGGGCACGGTCCTGCTCGACGGTCGTGACATCTCCCGAGAGCCGGCCGATCGCCGCACCAGGGGCGGGCTGGTGCTGGTGCCGGAGGGCCGCCGTATCTTCCCAAGCCTCACCGTCGACGAACACCTCCGTCTCGGTGGGTTCCGCAGCCGGGGTCACGATCTGGTGCGGCGTCTCGACAGGGTCCGCACGCTGTTCCCCGTGCTGGAGGAGCGGGCGGCTGCCCCGGCCGGTCAGCTCTCAGGTGGCCAGCAGCAGATGCTCGTCATCGCCAGGGCGCTGATGGCCGCCCCCACCGTGCTCGTGCTGGACGAGCCGTCGCTCGGGCTGGCGCCACGGGCGGTGGCTGAGGTCTACACCAGGCTGGAGACGCTGCGCAACGCCGGCATGACGATCGTGCTGGTCGAGCAGCAGGTGACACGGGCGCTGCACTTCGCCACGGAAGCCATCGTGCTCGAGCTGGGACGGATCGTGGCCCATGAGCCGGCGGCGACGCTCGCCGGCGATCCCCGGCTCCTCACCGCCTATCTGGGCAGGCGGCCCGGTTGAACCGGGTGGCCCGCAACCGGACGGCCCGCCGCCGCCCGGTGCAACGTCTCGGGACCTCCGGTCCTGGCGCCACCCCCCGCTGGTGGCCGATGCTTGCGCTGAGCCGGATTGCACGATGCGTAGGTTGCTTCTCATCGCCGTCATGGTCGCTGTCGCCCTTGCGGCGCCGGCTCCGGCGCCGGCGACCGGGGCGGGGGACGACGACGCAGTTGTCCTCTTCTGGCGGATCGGGTGCCCATACTGCGAGGCGGAGCGAGAGTTCCTCGACGACCTGTCGGCCGAGTTCCCTGATCTCGAGATCCTCCAGTACGAGGTGGGGAGCAACGCCACCAACCGGCGGCTCTTCGTCACCACGCTTGCGGTGTACGACATGGAGCCGATGGGGGTGCCAACCACCATCTACGGGGGGCGGGTGTGGGAAGGCTTCACCGATACCATCGGCGGCGAGATCCGCGATGCGGTTGTCGCGGCGCTCACCTCGTCGAGCGACGACGCCGGCGACGAGCCTCCCCCAGACGACGAGGTGATCGACGTCCCGCTCATCGGCGAGGTCGACGTGGCCGGCCAGTCGCTGCTGGTGAGCACGATCGTTATCGGGTTCGTCGACGGTTTCAACCCATGCTCGTTGTGGGTGCTGTCGATCCTGCTCGCCCTGGTGCTCCACAGCGGGTCGCGGCGCCGGGTCCTTGCGGTCGGTGCCGTGTTCCTCGTGATCACCACCGCCCTCTACGGGCTGTACATGGCGGGTGCCTATAGCATCCTCAGCTACCTCTCCTTCGTCACCTGGATCAGGAGCGCCGTCGCCCTCCTCGCCCTCGGGTTTGGGCTGGTCAACCTCAAGGACTTCATCTGGTTTGGGCGCGGGTTGTCGCTCACCATCCCGCGGCGGCGGAAAGCGGGGCTGTACGAGCGGATGCGGATGGTGGCCGCCCCCGACCAGCGACTTCCCCGCGTTCTCGCCGGGACGGGAGCGCTCGCCGTCGGGGTGTCGCTGATCGAGACCCCGTGCACCGCCGGGTTCCCCGCCATGTGGGCCAACCTCGTGGGTGCGGCAGACGTCGGCCCGGCCGTCGTCCTCACGCTCTTCGCCCTATACATGCTGGTGTTCCTCGTCGACGAGCTCGCCGTCCTCGGTGTCGCTGTTGTGGCGATGCGGGTGACAAAGCTCCAGGAACGCCACGGTCGGGTGCTCAGACTGATCGGCGGGATGGTCATGGTGACCCTGGCCGGGACGCTGCTGTTCGCCCCCGAGCTGATGGAGAGCGGTCCGGGGGCGGTGGCGGTGTTCCTGATCGCCGCCAGCGGCACCACCGTCGTGCTTCTGATCGACCGGGTGGTCCGCCCGGCACCGCCGGTGTCACACGGCTCGCGCCGGAGGTCAGGGCCGGGGCGCGTCTCGACCCGGTGAATCAGACGCCGGGGTGGCGCCCGCTCCCGTGGTCGTGGCGCCGACCGACTCTGGCCACCACCAAACGGGTGATCCGTCGCCGCCGCACGCCGGCGACGCGGATCCTGAGCCCTTGGGTCTCCACTTCCTGACCGACGGCGGGCAACGTCCCTGTGAGACCCATTACGAGCCCCCCAACGGTGTTCCACTCCCCTTCGAGCGCCGGCAGCCCTGTGATCACCTGGAGATCCTCGACCGGGAGGGTGGCGGCGAGCGACCATGTGCCGTCTGCCAGCTCGACGACGGGCGGCTCCTCTGCCTGTTCCCGCATCGTTCCGAGGAGCTCCTCGGCGATGTCCTCGAGCGTGACCATGCCCGCCGTCCCCCCATACTCGTCGACCACGATGGCGAGATGCGTGCGCTCCGCCTGCATCTGCTCGAGCGTGTCGAGCACCCGCTTGCTCTCAGGCACAAAGAGCGGCTCATCGCTGAGGTGGGCGACGGGAAGGCGGTGACGCACGTCCTCGGGCACCGCAACCAGGTCCCACAGACGCACCATTCCTGTGATCTGCTCGACCGAGCCCTTGAAGATGGGGAGACGCCGGTGCCCGCTGTCGATCGCCACCCGCAGGGCCTGGGCAACAGTGGCTTCCTCGGCTACCCCGACGATGTCGGGTCGCGGCACCATCACATCGTCGACTTGCCGGTCGCCCAACCGGAACGCCCGCTCGATGAAGGCGAGGTCGCGAGGCGTGATCTCCCCCTCCTTGGCTGCCCTGGTGGCAAGCAGACGCAGCTCGTCCTCGGTGACGGTTGGCGACGTTGTGACCCCGCGCCCAGGGGACTGTGCATCGGCCACCCACACCAAGCCGATGACAACCGGCCGCAGTGCCAGCTCGAGCCATCGGACCGGGCCGGCCACCGCCATCGCCACCCGCTCGGTGTGGCGCACCGCATAGGTCTTGGGGATCGCCTCCCCGTACACGAACAGCAAGACGGTGAGAACGGCGGAAGCCAAAGTGATCCCAATGCCACCGAACCATCGCTCGGCGAGCAGACCCGCCACCGCCGCCGACACGATCTGGGCGAGCAGTGCTGCCAGCAGGATCGTGCTCAGCACGTTGGGGAGATCGTCGATCAGCTTGGCGAGACGACGCGCCCTGCGGCTTCCCTCCGCCACCCGCGCCGCCACCCGGATCGCTGAGATCCGCAACAGCGCCGTTTCGGCGGCCGCCAGGAAGATGGCAAAAGCAAACAGGGCAACGAGCACGATGAGCAGACTCCCGTCGCGACCGAGATCCATCAGCGGCCGGCTGCTGCGAAGACTCGGCGCACCTCGGCGGCCACCCAGTCCCGCTCGGCATCGGTGAGCGTCGACCCGCTTGGCAGACACAACCCGTCACGGAACAACCCGGCGCTGACTTTCCCACCCACCATGCGGCAGTCCGCATAGAAGGGCTGGAGGTGCATGGGTTTCCACACCGGACGTGCCTCGACGTCAAGCGATTCGAGATGGAGCCGCACATCGTCCCGGGTGACACCGGCAAGATCGGGATCGATGGTGAGAACGGTGAGCCAGAACGTGGAGCGACACCCAGGTGCCTCGGGCATGAAGGCAACCCCGGGGAGATCGCCAAGCGCCTCACGGTAGAACCGGTTGTGGTCCCGCCGCCGGTCGACACGCCTGGCGAGATCGCCGAGCTGTGAGCGCCCCAAGGCAGCCAGCAGGTTACTGATCCGGTAGTTGAACCCCAGCTCGGAATGCTGGTAATGCGGCGCCGGATCGCGCGCCTGGGTGGAGAGAAAACGGGTGTGCACCGCCCAGTCGGAGGAGTCGGTGACCATCGCCCCGCCGCCGCTCGTCGTGATGACCTTGTTGCCGTTGAAGGAGAGTGCTGCCGCGGCGCCGAAGCTCCCGGCGGGACGCCCCTGGTAGGTGGCGCCGAGCGCCTCGGCCGCATCCTCGAACAGGACGGCGTCGAACTCCTCGCAGCGCGGTGCGATGCGCTCGTAGTCGGCACACTGGCCATACAGATCGACGGTGATCACCGCCCGGTAGGGACGGCCCTGGCGCAGACCATCGTCGAGCTCGCCTGCGAGCAGATCCGGGTCCACGTTCCAGCTGGTGGTGTCGCTGTCGACGAACACCGGCTCGGCGCCGACGTACTTCACCGCATTCGCCGATGCGGCGAAGGTGAGGCTCTGCACGAGCACCCTGTCACCCGCCCCGACCCCGGCGGCGATCAGCCCGAGATGCAGCGCCGCAGTGCCGGAGGAGAACGCCACACCGTGGCTGCGCCCGGTGGCGGCCGCCAACTCCTGCTCGAACCTGTCGACCTCGGGCCCGAGCGGGGCGATCCACCCGCCGTCGAAAGCTCGCGAAACCGCATCGCGGTCGGCGGGACCGACATCGGGTGGGGACAGCCAGATGCGAGGCATATGGCGGGCATGCTACGGCGTGACGGGTGGCGCTGCGCCCGGTCGCCGAAGGCGGCGAGCAGCCGCAACGGCGCAGTCTGGTTGTGAGCAACGGCTTCGCCAGGCGGGTAGCCACATCGCTATCGTCCGGATCTCTGGCAACCTGTGAGCTGACCAGCACCGGCGTCTCGACAGGGTCGTCCAGCCGAGATGGGGGGTCCCATCGTGGTCAGCCCTTGACCACACCGACCGGCACCAGCCGGGCAACCGGGACGGCGAGACCGGCGCGATGGCACACGTCGACGACCTCGTCGACGTCCTTGTATGCATAGGGCGCTTCCTCGGACAGAAGCCGCACGGACCCGGGACGCACCGCCACCCCATGATCCTCCAGGGAGGCGCGCACCTGGACGCCCGTCTCCTTGGCACGGGCGGTCTTGCGGCTCATCACCCGGCCGGCGCCGTGGGCGGCCGATGAGAACGCGGGGTTGCCGGTGACACCGGCCAGCACCCACGACGCCGTCCCCATGCTGCCGGGGACGAGCACCGGCTGACCCACCGCCGCCAGGTCGGCGGGGAGATCGGGGTGGCCTGGCCCGAACGCCCTGGTGGCGCCCTTGCGATGGACGCACAGCAGGCGGCGCCTGCCACCCACCTCGTGGGTCTCGATCTTGGCGAGGTTGTGGGCGACGTCGTAGACGAGACGCATCCCGGTGGCGTCCGGGGACACACCAAAGCCGATGGCGAACGAGCGGCGGGCCTCGTGCCCGAGCACATGGCGGTTGGCCCAGGCGAAGTTGGCGGCCGCCGCCATGGCGCCGAGGTAACGAGCCCCCTCAGGGGACTCCACCGGCACCGACGCCAGCTGGCGGTCGGGAAGCTCGATGCCGTACCGGTGCATCGCCGCACCCATCACCTTGACAAAGTCGGTGCAGGTCTGATGACCGAGCCCGCGGGACCCGCAGTGGATCATCACCGTGATCATCCCCTCCTCGAGCCCGAATGCGGTAGCGGCGACCGGCTCCGTGATGCGGTCCACCACCTGCACCTCGAGGAAGTGGTTGCCGGCGCCGAGCGACCCGAGCTGGTGCGTACCACGCCTGTAGGCGAGCTGGCTGATCGCCCCGGGGTCGGCGCCATCAGACGTGCCGCCCTCCTCGCATCGGTCCAGGTCGCCGGGCTCGCCGTACCCCGCTTCCAGGGCGGCGGCGGCGCCCTGTTGCAGGATCGCGTCGAGCAGACCCCCAGCGGCGAGCGACCCCTCGCCGAGCCCGCGCGGGATGCGGCGGTCGAGCTCGCCCATCACCTGGTTGCGACGGGCGGCGAAGTCTGCGACGTTAAAGGCCGAGGCCAGCAGCCGCACCCCACAGCAGATGTCGAAGCCGACACCACCTGGTGAGACCACTCCCCCTTCTGCGACGTCCGTAGCCGCTACCCCGCCGATGGGGAACCCGTACCCCCAGTGGATGTCCGGCATCGCCAGCGAGGCGCCGACAATCCCGGGGAGATGAGCGACGTTGGCGACCTGCTGGGGTGCCCTGTCCTCATGGGCGGCGACGATGAGCGAGCCGCTGGCGTAGATGCGGCCGGGAACGCGCATCCCGCCGGTCGGGTCGATCTCCCACTCGACGTCGGAGAGGCGACGCAACTGCATGTCCTCAGGGTACGGCGGCCCTGGCCGGGCGACCACGGTCAACCGTCCCGTGCCTGGACCGCGGGCGGTGAGCCGCAGCCGGACTCACACGTCGAACACAATCCGGGCTCGCCACCCGTCGGCGGTGGGGGCGACCTCCAGTGCGTGGTAGGTCACCGCCTTCACCGGCGGACCACACAGCTCGACCGTGTCGGCCGGGGTGGCTCCCGCCACCATTTCGACCTTGGTCTCGGTGGCGGTGCCCACATCGAACCGGCAGAACACGACGCCCTCGATCTCTGCGATGGCGAGCAGTTGAGACAGCAGATCAACGACGAGCTGTGCCGGATCGGGGGCCGCTACCTGCATCACCATGTCCTTCTGTGGCTCGACTGTCTCCAACTCCACCATCAGGTCGAACATGGCGTAGGCGCAGGTCGCATACAGCTCGGCGAGCGTCGCCGCCTCCACCTCGATCCCGGTGTCGGCGGTGTGGCTGAACGTCCGGTACCGGGGCGGCATCGCCTCACCGGTTCGTGAGGCGACCGGGACGAAACGGCTCGGGGAGCTCGACCAGGGACCCGCCCTGCACGGCCCTCTCGAGCAGCTCGAGGGCGGCGCCGACCACCCGGCGCTGCGTCTCCCGATCACCGGGCGCTCCGATCGGCCGTCCCATCGGGTGCCTGGTCACCACGGCGCGGGGAAGACCCATCTCCTCGGCCACATGCCGGTAGGCGCCAACCAGGACGGTGACCGTTACGATGCCAGCCTCCTCGAACATGCGTGCAACGTGCCCGACCGACACGTGACACACCGGTCAGACGGGGACAAGCAGCATCCCGTCGACACGCTCAGCCCTGAGCCGTTCGATCCAATCGGGAACAACGCTGCGGAGTCGACCCTGGGCCGTTGCGCCGACAAACGACCACGCCGTCCCGGCCAGCTCGCCGATCCTCCCCTCCGCCTCCGCCTCGGCCAGGAGGTCGATGGGAAACGCAACGTTGGGGTCGGCGAGCGTGCTGCGGATGTCGTATCCGGCGTGGCGCACCCGCAGCTCGCTGCGGGGCAGGTGGACAGGGATCTCCGAGAGCACCGGGGCACTTGCCATGAACTCCCCGATCCTGGCGACCGCTTCCTCCTGGGTCATGTCAGCGACCCCGAGCGGCTGGGGATCGTCGCCGGCGGCGAAGTGACCCGAGCTGGTGAGCAGACCCAACCGGCACTCCGCCAAGGGTCGGGGCAGCGGCGCGAACGGTCGGTCGTCGTACGACCAGCGCCGCGGGGCCCCCTCCTTGGGGTGGGCGGCCCGCACCTGCCACTCGTAGGCGACGCGATGGATGCGGGAGATGTCGCCGTCGTCGTAACTGGCGCCGACCTCGCCGAGCAGCTCGGCGATGAACTCACCCGCCTCGGCCTCGGTCAGCGCCTTGAGGAACTTGAACGACAGATCGGTTCGCGACCCGTAGGAGAACGAGTCCTTGAACTGCGCAAGGGTCTCGCCGGGCTCGCCGCCGGCCTCATCCATGCTCCGTCTCCTTGCACCCGGCGGCCAGCACCCTAGTGCTCACTCACCCGGGTCGAAGTTCGAGCTGGTGTGCAGCCACGTCATGGATCCTGGCGCTGGCGCCGTAACCAGCGGCTCAAGCGAGCGCTCGAGCGATCCGGGCCTCGATCCACGGCACAAGCGCACTGCGGGTGGCGGCGTCGACACCGGTGCCGGGGAGCTTGGTGGGCGACCGCAGCGCCCGATCATGCCAGAAGCCGCCGGAGTCGTTGCCCTTGTCGCTCGCCACCAGCCACACCAGCGTGTCTGCACCCTGCTGGGCCGTGCGCAGGATGGGTCGAGTTACCCTGCGAAAGCCGGGCATACCCGTCGCAACACCCGCCGTGTCTGCCCATCCCGGGTGCATGGCGTGCACGGCGATGCCGTCGGCGGCGTACTCCTCAGCGAGCAGCCCGGCAAGCACCACCTGCGCCCGCTTGGCCCTGGCGTATGCCGTCCGGCCGTCGTAGCCGCCGGCGTCGAGCGCGAGACGATCGAGGTCGAGACCAACGGCGTACATCCCGCCCGACGACATGAAGACGATACGGGCACCGGGCGTCGCCGCCAGAAGCGGGTGGAGGGTCCTGGTGAGCAGGTAGGGGCCGAGCAGGTGCGCGGCCAGCGTGACCTCGACTCCCTCGCCCGTCTCTCGCCGCACCGGCAGCAACGCCCCGGCGTTGTGTACGAGGGCGTACAGGTGCGGCTCGGTGGCGGCCAGCTTGCGCCCAAAGTCCTGCACCGCCCGTAGCTCGCCGACGTCGAGGGCGACGAACTCGACATCGGCGTTGCCGCTACTTCGGCGGATCTCGTCGACCGCCGCCGCACCTCGCTGCGGGTCACGCCCAACGGCGAGGATGCGGGCGCCGAGTGAGGCGAGGTCTGTCGCTGCCGCCCTCCCGATCCCCGACGTGGCACCGGTGACGAGGATGGTGCGACCGGTGAGGTTGGCCGTCACCGGCTCCCAGTCGAAAAGGCGGCGCCGGACGTGATAGCCCGCCTTCGAGAAGCTGGGGACAACCAGTCCCTCCATCACTCCGTCGGCGATTCGGCGCAACATGTATCTCTCTCCTTCGTGTCGTCCGCTCTACGGTGTCACCCGTCCAGGAAGATGTCGCGCTGCAGGTTGGCGCCGTCGCCATAGGCATAGCGGGACAGGTCGGTGACGCCGGCGGCGGCGAGCACCTCGTCGTCGATGTAGAAGTTCCCTGTCGCCTCCCGACTGGGGCGGCACAGGATCTCGTGGGCGGCGTCTGCCAGGATCTCCGGCCGGCGGGAGCGCCGCATGGCCTCCTCCCCGCCAAGGAGGTTCTGCACAGCGGCGGTGGCGATGATGGTGCGCGGCCACAGGCTGTTGACGGCGATCCCGTCTGCGGCGAGCTCGGCGGCCATACCCAGCGTGCACATGCTCATCCCGTACTTGGCGATGGTGTAGGCGACGTGGCTCTGTAACCAGTGGGGACGCATGTTGAGCGGTGGGCTCAGCGTGAGGATGTGCGGGTTGGCGGCGCTCCGCAGGTGCGGGATACAGGCCCGGGAGACGACAAACGTGCCACGGGTGTTGATGTCCTGCATCAGGTCGTAGGCCTTCATCGAGAGCGACTCCGTGCCGGCGAGGTTGATGGCGGAGGCGTTGTTGACGCAGATGTCGACGCCGCCGAAGCGTTCGACGGTCTGGGCCACCGCCGCATCCACCTGGTCCTCGAAGCGGATGTCACCGACGATGGGAAGCGCCCGCCCACCGGCGGCCTCGATGGCGGCGGCGGCGGTGAACACCGTCCCCTCGAGCCGCGGGTGGGGGTCGGCGGTCTTGGCGATCAGGGCGACGTCGGCCCCGTCGGCGGCCGCCCGCAGGGCGATGGCGAGCCCGATGCCGCGGCTCGCCCCCGAGATGAACATCGTCTTGCCGGCCAACGATCCCATGGTGTCTCCTCGCAAGGTGGCGTCCGGCAGCGTATCTCGGCGCCGCCGCCACCGAGTCGCCGAGCCGCTCAGCTGTGGACGGCGATGAAGCGCAGCACCCTGTCCCAGGCGTCGGCCGACTCGGCGCCGTAGTCCTCGTACCGGCGGTCGAAGAACGAGTGGGGCGCCCCCTTGTAGGTGACGATCTCGTGCTCGACCTCGGCAGCGGCGAGGGCTCGGCGGAACTCCTCGACTACGATCTCGGGGATCCCAGGGTCGTCGCCGCCCATCAACCCGAGGATGGGGCAGGCGATGTCGGCGGCCCTCCCGACGAGGGGCATAGCCCCTGGAGGGAACTCTCGTCCTGGATGCCCGTAGAACCCGACGGCCCCGGCCAGCCCGTGTCGGTTGGCTGCCTGGTGCCACGAGTTGCTGCCACCGAAGCAGAAGCCGACGGTGAAGACCGGACGGCCCGGATCGGCAACCCTGAGACGGGCAACGGCCGCCGCCGTGTCGGCGCTGACCCCGGCCGCCGTTGTCAGCGGGACATGGTCCCTGTAGGGGAAGTCGTCGCCTCGGTTCCCCACGCCTGCGGTGCGTCCGAAGTAGTCGATGGCGACGGCGTCGTAGCCGTGCTCGGCGAAACGCAGCGCCAGCTCCTCATAGAAGCGGTACAACCCGCGCACGTCTGGGAGGATCACCACCCCTGCGCCCCGCGGCGATGTCGCCGTCGCCTCGAATGCGGCAAGACGGTTCCCGTCCGTGGCGACGAGGGTGATGGTGCGGTTCCCGAGGGAGCCACCGGTCACGGCGGCAATCGGCGGGACGGAGTCGGCGGTGAAGCACACGGTCGGTCTCCTGGACGGCGGTGCGCCAGCGTACCCAACGTCAGCCAACGGCGACGGCGCCGGTATCCTCGGGCTCACCGAGGTCGAGGAGCGTTGCCATGCCTGAGGCCGTGATTGTCGCCAGTAGACGGACGCCGCTGGCAAAGGGCTACCGGGGTTCGTTCAACCTGACCCGCCCGGATGACATGGCGGCCCACGCCATCCGGGCCGCACTCGGTGATGTCCCCGCCGTGGCGGACGACGAAGTCGATGATGTCATCATGGGCTGCGGGCTGCCCGAGGGTCCCTCAGGGCAGAACGTCGGCCGTATCGCCGCACTGCGGGCCGGGCTCCCCTCGTCCGTCCCCGGCTGCACGGTCAACCGCTTCTGCGCCTCGGGGCTCACCACGATCGCCATGGCCTCCCACAGGGTGATGGCGGGCGAGGCCGACACCATCGTCGCCGGCGGTGTCGAGTCGATCACGATGGTGCAGAGCAACAACTTCCGCAGCGTCGACCTGTACAACGAGCCGTTGATGAAGGAGTGGCCGGGCGTCTATTTCACCATGGGCCAGACCGCCGAGGTCGTCGCCAAGCGCTACGACGTCACCCGGGAGTCCCAGGACGCCTATGCGCTGATGTCGCAGCACCGCACCGCCCACGCCCAGGAGCAGGGCTGGTATGCCGCGGACATCGCCCCGATGAAGGTCGACCGTTCCGTGAAACGGCCGGACGGCAGCTTCGTTGTCGAACAAGGGGTGGTCTTCGACCGCGACGAGGCTAACCGTCCAAACACGACGCTCGAAGGTCTCGCCATGCTGCCGCCCGTGTTCGACCCCGACAACGGCAGCGTCACCGCGGGCAACGCATCGCAGTTTGCCGACGGGGCGTCGGCCGCTGTCATCATGTCGCACCAGCGGGCGGATGCGCTCGGTCTCGACATCCTCGGCACGTTCCGCGGCTTCCAGGTGGCCGGCGTCGATCCAGATGAGATGGGGATCGGGCCGGTGAGGGCGGTCCGCAAGCTGCTCGGCATGGTGGGTCTCGCCCTCGATGACATCGACATCGTCGAGCTGAACGAGGCGTTCGCCTCCCAGGTGCTCCACTGCCAGCGGGTGCTCGAGATCCCAGACGAGAAGTTGAACCCGATGGGTGGCTCGATCGCCATCGGCCACCCCTACGGGATGAGCGGCGCCCGCATGGTCGGCCAGCTGCTCCGCCACCTGCGTCGCACCGGGGGCCGCTACGGCATCGTCACGATGTGTGTCGGTGGCGGCCAGGGTGCCGCCGGTCTCTTCGAGGTGGGGAGACCCGGCTAGGCGGTCTCGGTGGCGGCGACCCCTCCGAGGTCGAGCGTGTCGATGCCCATCTCACGCAGCCGGAACTTCTGGATCTTCCCGGTGACCGTCATCGGGTAGTCGGCGACGAAGCGCACGTGTGCCGGCACCTTGTAGTGGGCGATCCTGCCCCGGCAGAAGTCCTTCACCTCGTCCTCGGTGAGCGACGCCCCCGGCCGCAGCTTTATCCACGCCATGACCTGCTCCCCGTACTTGACATCGGGGACACCCACTACCTGGGCGTCGATGATGTCCGGGTGGGTGAAGAGATACTCTTCGATCTCGCGCGGGTAGATGTTCTCCCCGCCACGGATGATCATGTCCTTTATCCGGCCGACGATGTTGACGTAGCCGCCCTCGTCCATCACGGCCAGGTCGCCGCTGTGCATCCACCCTTCGTCGTCGATCGCCTCGGCGGTGCGCACCGGGTCGTTCCAGTACCCAAGCATCACCGAGTAGCCCCTCGTGCACAGCTCGCCACGGTCACCGGCCTCGACGGTGGCCCCGGTCTCCGGGTCGATGACCTTCACCTCGACGTGTGGATGCACCGAGCCGACGGTGCCAACCCGACGCTCGATGTCGTCATCTGGGCGGGTCTGGGTGGACACAGGCGACGTCTCGGTCATCCCGTAGCAGATGGTGACCTCGGTCATGTGCATGTCGGAGATGACCCGCTTCATCACCTCGACGGGGCACGGCGAGCCGGCCATGATCCCGGTGCGCAGCGACGACAGGTCGTAGCCGGCAAAGCCGTCTGCGGCGAGTTCGGCGATGAACATCGTCGGCACCCCGTAGAGGCTGGTGCAGCGCTCGGCGGCGACGGTGCGCAGCACCTGGTCGGCGTCGAAGCCTGGCCCGGGGACGACGATCGTGGCCCCGTGGGTGGTACACGCCAGGTTGCCCAGCACCATCCCGAAGCAGTGGTAGAAGGGGACGGGGATGCACACCCGGTCGGAAGCGGTGTACCCGCACAGCTCGCCGACAAAGAACCCGTTGTTGAGGATGTTGTGGTGGCTGAGGGTGGCTCCCTTGGGGAAGCCGGTGGTGCCGCTGGTGTACTGGATGTTGATGGGGTCGGACGCCGCCAAACCGGCTCCGGCCTCGGCGATGCGCTCGGCCGGGACCTCCCGTCCCCGAGCGCACAGCGTCTCCCAGCCCGGATCGCCGAGGTATACGACCTGTTCGAGGTCTGGTGTCGCATCCCGCACCTCGTCGATCATCGCCCGGTAGTCGGACGTGAGATAGGAGGGCGCCGCCACCACCATCCTGCACCCCGACTGGCGCAGCACGTATGCCAGCTCCGACGTCCGGTACGCCGGGTTGATGTTGACCAGGATGGCGCCGATCCTGGCAGTGGCGTACTGCAGGAACACCCACTCGGCGCAGTTGGGGCTCCAGATACCCACCCGGTCGCCGGCACGGATCCCCGTGGCGAGCAAACCGCCCGCCACCGCAGCCACCACATCGGCGAGCTGCCGATAGGTCAGCCTGACGTCCTGGTGCGCCACCACGAGCGCCTCATGATCGGGGTAGCGGGCCACGGTGGCGGCGAAGTTGGCGCCGATCGTGTCGCGGCGCAACGAGACGTCTGTGGGGCCGGCCGCATACGCCTTGGCCATCGGTACGTCTCTCCTCGGGCGGTTGACGACGCCATTGTGGCATCGTCGTACCCTGGGGTCGTGCGAGCGCTCGGGTTTGTGATCCGGCTGGTGTGGGCGATGCTGGTGGCTGTCGTCGCCAGGGCGATGCGCCGTCTCTTCAGTGGCCCCATCTTTCCCGGGTGGCGCTGGTCGACAGAGCTCACCGTTGTGGCGATACGGGCGTTCATCATGGAGGCGGCCAACCACCCCGACCCGCAGGCACGCCGCCGTCTCGAGACCGCCTTCGACCCGCCGTTGCCGCGCCGGCTGCGGGGCGTGGTCCACATCGAGCGGCGACCCATCGGCGGGCGCCCGGCCGAATGGCACGTGTGCGATCTCCCCACGTCGCCGCCGGTCGGTCCGCTGACGCTGCTCTACCTCCACGGCGGCGGGTACGTCACCGGAAACCCTGCGACCCACCGACGTTTCGTGGCAAGACTCGCCTGGGAGGTGGGGGCCACCGCCGTCGTGCCCGCATACCGGCTCGCCCCGGCGCATCGTTTCCCTGCGGCGCTCGACGATGCCGTCGCCGCATATCGCGAGCTCGTTGCAACCGGAACCGAGCCGGAGACGATCGTGATCGCCGGCGACTCGGCGGGTGGCGGGCTCACCATGGCCACCTTGCTGCGGCTCCGTGACGAGGGCGATCCTCTCCCCGCCGGCGCCGTGCTGTTCTCGCCGTACATGGATCTCGAGCACAAGAGCGACTCGATCAACCGCAACCGCAGCACCGACTACCTGCCCACGGGGCCGATCCGCCCCAACTTCGAGTATCTGGGCGGCGTCGACCCCCACCACCCGCTGGCGTCGCCTGCGTACGGCGACTACTCCGGGTTGCCGCCGCTTCTCGTCCTCGCCGGCGACCGGGAGATGATCGTTGACGATGCGCTGCGCCTCGCCGCTCGTGCCGAGGCGGTCGGCGTTGTGGTCACCATGCACAGGGGTGTCGCCATGCCACACGTGTGGCCCGCCGTCCTCACCACCGAGCCGGAGACGCTGCGGGCGCTGGCCGCCTGCCGCAGCTTCGTTGCCGGCGTGACCAAGCGCTGATCAGCTCGCCAGCGTCCCCCCGAACACCTGCCAGGCGAGCGCCGACTTGGCGGTGAGGCTGAGCAGGATGTAGACCCGCTCACCGTACAGGTAGTCGGCCCAGCGCCCCACCTTGCGGTATTGGAGCACCATGTTGACGGCGAAGCTGTTGAAGAAGACAAACAGCGAGATGAAGATCGCATAGACAAAGCCCGGCGGTGCGGCGGCGGACCCAGGGCTGAGGATGTAGGTGCCGATGACCACCCAGGGCACGGCGCCGGCGAGCACGCCGAACCAGAACGACATCCAGTTGGGCGAGCCCGGCTCCTCGTAGTGCTCGACGAGCAGCCCGAAGAGGATCATCGCCGCATTCACCCCGAAGATGGCGCCGAGGGCGGCGATGTCGGTGATCCCTGGCAGCATGGCAATGAGCACCACCATCAGCGACGAGCTGAGGGCATACTCGATCCAGCGGGCGTAGTTGCGGCTGCGCCGCAGGTTGCTCCGGTACCACTCGAAGACCCCGGGCGCCGAGATGATCCAGTGGGCTGCCGCCGACATGAGGAGGAAGGCGGCGACACCCCAGCCGATGCGGACCTCGAACAACGTCTTGATCTCGGGGGGCTGTGCGCCGGGTGCATCCTGCAGGAACGTGGCGGTGACGGGGAGGGCGAAGCCGTTGGCGAGCGCCAGCACTGCGACCGCCTGAACGGCGTGGAGGGCGCCAACGACGACGTTGGCGAGCCGGAGCCGGCGGAATCGGGCCTCGGTTGCGGTGGGGGCTGAAGCTGTCATGAGTCCGTTCTACACGTCGCCGTTGCGTTAGGTGACATGCGCCTTCACCCGGCTCAGCCAAGCGCCCCGCGCATGCAGTCGGTCGGCCCCCGGTTGGCGTGGAGCAACAACCGGCGGGACCTCTTGCGGGTCAGCGGCTAACTTCGCGCCTGCGGCGAGACGATGGAGGTTGCGGTGACGGTCGCAGAGTTGCCGGCCAGGCACGATGGCGAGTACCCCGCGCCCGGCTCCCCCGAGGAGCTCTCCGAGTTCGCCCGCATCCAGAGCACGCTGGCCCCGTTGTTCGAGAAGGTGTTCTCCGATGCCTCCGCCCCCCGCACCATCGTCGTAGTTCCCAGCCTGTCCCTCGATCCTGTCGAGCTTCACAAGATCTCGGGAGTCGAGCACTACGAGGAGCGCCTGCTCTGCCTGCTCATGATGTTGCGCCTGCCACGCACAGAGGTGGTGTACGTCACCAGCCGGGCGCTGGCCCCTGCGATCATCGACTACTACCTACACCTCCTGCCTGGAGTGCCTGCCGCTCACGCCAGGCGCCGGCTCACCCTTCTCGACTGCGACGACGGCTCGTTGGTCCCGCTGACCCAGAAGATCCTGTACCGGCCGCGGCTGGTGGAGCGCCTCCGCACCTCGATCACCCATCCCGAGCTGAGCCACCTCACCTGTTTCAACTCGACCGTCCTGGAGCGCACGCTTGCCGTGCGGCTGGGGATCCCGATGTACGCCACCGACCCGGCACTGGCGTCGCTCGGCACCAAGAGCGGCAGCCGGCGCGTCTTCCGTGAGGCCGGCATCCCGACACCTGACGGGTTCGAGGACGTATCCACTGAGGAGGGCGTGGCTGAAGCCATCGCCGCGCTGAAGCGTCGTCGTCCCGCACTCCCCGCCGCCGTAGTCAAGCTCGACGAGGGCTTCTCCGGTGAGGGCAACGCCACATTCGACCTGCGGCAGGCGCCGGACGGCAGCGGTCTCGCCGCCTGGGTACGCCGCCGGCTACCCACCGAGCTGGTGTTCGAGGCGAAGGACGAGAGCTGGGAGACCTATAGCGGCAAGCTGTCGACGATGGGGGGCATCGTCGAGTGCTTTGTCTCAGGCGCCGACCCGGCCTCGCCGTCGGTGCAGTGCCGCATCGACCCCGTCGGCCACATCGAGGTGGTGTCGACCCATGATCAGGTGCTTGGCGGGCCTACCGGCCAGATCTTCCTTGGGTGCCGCTTCCCCGCTGCACCCGAGTACCGCGGCGAGCTCCACGACGCCGGCAAGCGGATCGGGGCCGTCCTGCGCGACAGGGGCGTCATCGGGCGCTTCGGGGTCGACTTCATGAGCGTGGTCGAGGGCGACGGGCAGCGCCGCACCTACGCCATCGAGATCAACCTGCGCAAGGGGGGCACGACGCTCCCTTTTCTCATGCTCCAGTTCCTCACCGGTGGCACGTATCACCCCGAGAGCGGCCACTATGCGACCGCCCTCGGCGAGCCCCGCTACTACTACGCCACCGACAACCTGCAGCGTGACGCCTACCGGAGGCTGACACCGCCGGATCTCATCGACGTCGTGGTGGAGCAGGGGCTGCACTTCGACAGCACCACTCAGGAGGGGGTGGTCTTCCACCTCATCGGCGCCATCGCCGAGTTCGGCAAGCTCGGTGTCCTCGCCATCGGAAAGACGCCGGAGCGGGCGCTCGACCGCTACGAGCGGACGGTGGAGGTGCTCACCAGGGAGGCCGGCGACTGACCCGGCTCCTTGGCGTGCCGGTGCACCCGGCCATCACCCGGCCGTGTCTCAGGCGGAGCGGAGGAGAAGGTCGGCGGCCCGTTCGGCGATCATGATGGTCGGGGCGTTGGTGTTGCCGCCGACGATGACCGGCATCACCGATGCATCGACGACCCGCAGCCCCTCGACCCCGTTGACCCGAAGCTCGGGGTCAACCACCGCCGCACCGGGAGCACCCATCGCACACGTCCCCACCGGGTGGTAGAGGAGTTCGACGACCTCACGGACGTAGCCCTCCAGCTCGGCGTCGCTGGTAAGCCCTAGACCGGGGAAGATCTCGGGGCCACGGAACGGGCCAAACGCCGGCTGCGCCGCCAGCTCCCTGGCGATTCGCACACCGGCGACAAGCGCCGCAACGTCGGCCCCCGCTGTCAGGTGGTTGCCGTCGATGCGCACCTTGGCGAACGGGTCGGCGGAAGCCAGCCGCACCTTCCCGCGGCTCTCCGGCGATACCAGGGTCGGCCCCATCGAGAAGGCGTGCCCGTCGTAGGTGCGGAACCCGTGCTCGACGAAGTAGGCGGGACCGAAGTGGAACTGGATGTCTGCGGCGTCGAGACCGTCCCGGGTGTGGATGAAGCACCCGGACTCGGCGATGTTGGACGACAGCATGCCGCGGCGAAGGGCGAGGTACTCGAGCAAGGCTCTTGGCCGCTCGGCGAGGGCCAGGCTGACGGGTGCAGGACAGTCGTACACCACCATCGCAACGGGATGGTCCTGGAGGTTGTCGCCAACCGGGAGATCCACCATCGGCTCGATGCCGTGGTTGCGCAGGTCGTCTGCGGGGCCGATGCCAGACAGCATGAGGAGGTGAGGCGAGCCGAGAGCCCCTGCGGCGATCACCACCTCGCCGGTGGCGCGGGCGGTGCGACGCTGCGTACCAACGGCGTACGTCACCCCTGTGGCCCTGCCGTTCTCGACGAGGATCCCAGTGGCGTTGGCCCCGGTTTCGACAACGAGGTTCTTGCGGGAGCGCACGGGGGCGAGGAAGGCCCTGGCGGTGCTCCACCGGGCGCCCCGCCGCTGCGTCACCTGGTACAGACCGGTGCCCTCTTGGCTGGCGCCGTTGAAGTCGTCGTTGCGCTTCACGCCCCACGACACGCACGCGTCGACAAACGCAAGACTCATGGGGTTCGGGGAGCGCTGGTCGGTTACGTGGAGCTCGCCCCCGACACCGTGGTACTCGTCATGGATCCTGGTGTTGTCCTCGGAGCGGCGGAAATAGGGCAGTACCTCGTCGTAGCTCCAACCGGGGCATCCGGCCGCCGCCCACCCATCGAAGTCGTTGCGGCGACCTCGGATGTAGATCATGGCGTTCATCGAGCTCGAGCCGCCGAGCATCTTCCCCCTTGGCATGTACAGCGAGCGATCCGCCACGGACGGCGCCGGTTCGGTGGCGTAGTCCCAGTCCCGCCCCGTCTTGAACAGCTTGGGGAACGCCGCCGGAATGTGGGAGTTGAGATGACGATGGCTGCCACCGGCCTCGAGCAACAGCACTCTCCTGTCGGGCGCTGCGCTCAGCCGGTTGGCGAGCACACAGCCGGCGGAACCGGCTCCGACGATCACATAGTCGTAGTGCATCGACCTCCTTCCCATCACGGAGTCAACCACGTTGCCCGGGTCCCCGGCGGTGGATCACCGTGCCCGGGGGGATGATCCGATGCGCCGCCGGCTCGCCGTCGTCGCTGCCGTCGCCACCGCCACCGCTGCCGCTTGTTGCGGGATCCCTGCCGCCAGCTCGGAACGACCGGCGGTCACGGTCCCTCACCCCGCCGCCGCAGCGGGTTCTCCGCCGGTGGGGTTTCCGACGCCGGCATCAACCTCACCGTCACCCCGATGCGATCATCGTCGGTTGCGCGCAACCCATGCAGGGAGCGGGTGTCGCCGAGATGCTCGCCGACCTCGGTCGCCGGTCGTTGGCTGGTCGTGTGACGCCACGGGGACGCATCCCCGCACACCGGCGTGGAGCGTGCGGCTGGCTCGGGTGATGCGCCAGGCTCATTGTGTGCGATGCGACGACAGATCCGGGTCGCTACCGGGTCACACCATCACGCGGCCGGTGACCCGGACCGGACAGGGATCGAGAGGAGCAATGATGACACCCGAGCGGATCATCGCCCAGATCGACGCATGGCTCGCCGAGCACGCATGGCGCCTCGACGAAACCAACATCGACTTTGCCCTCGACCTCCGCCAGATGGTGCTCGAACTGGAGCAGTCGTCGCGGCCCGTTCTGGTGGCCGGCGCCGCCTGAGCCCGGGCTCGCAAGCGGACAGCGACCTCCCGCTGGGGTCGTCGCCACCGCCTCCACCTCTGCTAGACACCGGGCGATGAGCTTCGCCCTCGCCGATCTCGTCGCTGCATCGGCCGCCGTCGCCGCCACCCGCTCGCGGCTCGAGAAGACCAGGGTCCTAGCGGAGCTGCTGACCCGGGTCCCCGCAGCCGAACGGTCCATCGCCATCGCCCACCTGTCCGGGCAGCCTCGCCAGGACACGCTTGGGGTAGGCTGGGCCACGGTGGCCAGAGCCGATATCGCCCCTGCCGTCAGCCCCCGGCTGACGCTCGGCGAGGTGGACGGGGTTCTCACGGCGGTGGCGGCCGAGGCGGGACCCGGCTCAGCCTCCCGACGGGAGCGCCTCCTCCACGACCTGCTGGCGGCAGCCACGATCGAGGAGCAGGACTTCCTGCGCCGGCTCCTGCTGCGCGAGCTGCGCCAGGGGGCGTCGGAAGGCGTGATGATCGATGCCATCGCCTCCGCCGCCCGCATCCCGGCCGACCAGGTTCGTCGTGCGGCGATGGTGGGCGGCAGCCTCGTCGACGCCGGGGCGACCGCGCTTGCCGAAGGTGCTGCCGGGCTCGCCGCCATCCGGCTGACCGTGCTCCATCCAGTCCAGCCGATGCTGGCGTCGACGGCGCCGGATCTGGAGAGCGCCATGGCGGAGATGGGGAGGGCCGCGGTCGAGACGAAGGTCGACGGAGCCAGGATCCAGGTGCACAGGCGTGGCGAGACGATCGCCATCTTCACCCGTAACCTCAACGAGGTCACCGGTCGCATCCCTGAGGTCGTCGAGGTGATCGCCAGCCTTTCCGGGGGCGACCTGATCCTCGACGGAGAGGTCATCGCCCTCGGCGGACACGGGCGGCCCCACCCCTTCCAGGTCACCATGTCTCGCTTTGGGACCCACGGCGGCGGGACCACGGGACGAACCGACATCCCGGTGACCCCGCTCTTCTTCGACGTGCTCCACCGCAACGGGCGAGACCTCATCGACGCCCCTGCGCAGGAGCGCTTCGCCGAGCTGGCCACGCTCCCCTCGCACCTGGTGGTGCCGAGGATCGTCACCGCCGACCCGGCTGAGGCTGAGGCGTTCCTCGCCGACACCCTCGCCGCCGGCCACGAGGGTGTCATGGTGAAGACCCTCGATGCTCCGTATGCCGCCGGGAGACGCGGCACCGCATGGCTCAAGGTGAAGCCGGCGCACACCCTCGACCTCGTCGTGCTCGCCGTCGAGTGGGGCTCGGGGCGCCGCACCGGGCTTCTGTCAAATCTCCACCTCGGTGCGCGCAACCCCAGCGGCGGCTTCGTCATGCTCGGCAAGACCTTCAAGGGGCTCACCGACGAGATGCTGGCGTGGCAGACCGAGCGCCTTCTCGAGCTGGAGACACATCGCCGTGGCAATGTGGTGCACGTGCGGCCCGAGCAGGTCGTTGAGATTGCATTCGACGGGATCCAGGCCAGCTCGCGCTACCCCGGGGGGATGGCGCTGCGCTTCGCCAGGGTGAAGGGCTACCGGCCGGACAAGCCGGCGGCGGAGGCCGACACCATCGACACGGTGAGGGCGATCTTCACCCGTCGGTGAGTCGCAGGGGTCACCTGCCGAGCCTGTCGGCGAGCCGCAGCGCCTCGTCGACCCAGTCGACCAGCATGGCAAACGCCGCCCCCCGCCCCGCATACAGCTCCTCGCCATCGACGGTCCGGAAGTAGGCGTGGTGGTCCGGGTCGCTCGCTCGAGCCAGCGTGGCCGGGAGCAGCCAGGCGTACTTGACGGCGTATGCGGTCATACCCAGCAGACCCATCGCCTCGTCGCCCCGCCATCCCGCCTGGCGCAGCCCGGCGAGATAGGCCGTACGCACCGTCCGCCAGCTCGCCGAGACGCCCCGGCGGCCAGAACAGGTCGAACGCGGTGTCCGGGATCAGGTTGCCGATGTCCTCCCCCACCGCCCCGTCCCCGCAGAACGACCAATCGACAAGCGTCACCTCTCCCGTTGGGCGGCGGACAAGATTCGGCGGCCAGACGTCGAGGTGGCTCGTGACCCGCGGCAACCGCTCCATGATGCCGAGCAGCCGATCCGTCGACGCCAGCAGCCGTTGCCAGCCGGTTGCGAGGTGCCAGGGCGAGAGACGTCTGATCAGCGGCGAGTCCCACCAAGCCGGGTCGATCGCCGCCATCGGCTTGCCCGTCGAGTACTCGCGCAGGTATCGCCTGGAGCACCACGGCTCGTCGAGGGCCGGGCCCGCCTGCCAGCGACCGAGGGCGTGGGCGAGGGCGACGTGGTCGTCGAGCGCGAACTCGATGCCGGTGCGGCCCTCGACCCACTCCAGGGCGAGCGTGTAGCCGTCCTCGTCGGCAACGACCTGGGCGGCAGGCAGCGACAGCCCGGTCCCGACCAAGGAGGCGGCGAGCGGCTGGCTGCGGTAGACGTGCGCCTCCCGCTCCCACCAGTTCCAGTGTTGTGGCTGGTGCGAGGCCCGCCACCAATCCGGGACACCCTCCTTCCCATGGCCGATGCGCTTGTGGACCTGGCGGCGGCCATCGGCCATCGTCACCAGCTCGATCGACCGAGTCACCTCGTTCCAGGTGTTGTGGGGCAGCGGCGCCCTGGCGACGATGCCCACCGGGTGCGCACCCACCTCACGCCACGATGCGTACGACGAGGAGGAGGGCGGCAAGACCGGTCACCCCGAGCCCGGCGAGCACCGCCAGCCCTGTTGCCCCGAGCGCCCCTGGGCTGAGCGCTACGGCCGGCGCCACCGCCCCGGTGAGGTCGCCAAACCCGCGCACGATGCGTCGCAACCCCCACACCCCGCCCACCAGCCGTCGGATGCCCCGACGTTGGGTCACCGTCGCCTGTACCGCAGACGCCAGCTCGCCGATACCGTCAGCCGCCTCGGCAGCAGCCGCCTCCAGCTGCTCCTGCCACACTGCGGCGACCCCGCCAAGACGTCCGGCGCTCCGGGAGAAGAGGTACACGACAATCGCAGGGACGAGGAGGGCGGCCCCCGCCACCCACCACCCAGCACCGGATCGCCCGAATCCCGCCGGGGTGGGCAGGGTGATGACGGCGACCGCAACCGCTGCCGCCACCGCCATGCCGGCGGCCGCCATGCGGGCGGCGCTCGCCACCACATCGGTGATGGCGGTGAGTCTGGTGACAACAGCGTCGAGTGGTGAGGTCATCGACGCCATAGTGCCATGCGCCGGGTCGGGTGTGCCGTGTAGCGTCCGGGTGCCAACCAAGGGAGAAGCCGTGCCGCAGAACGTCGATGTCGCCATGCTGCTGCTCAGGGTGGGTATCGGTCTCGCGTTCTTGGCCCACGGCGTGAACCACGCCAGGGGCAGGACCCGCACAACGGCGTGGTTCGGCAGCATCGGGTTCCGCCAACCCGGGCTGCAGTGGTTCCTCGCCACGACCACCGAGCTCGTCGTCGGCGTTCTGCTCGTCCTCGGTCTTCTCACCACGCCCGCAGCAGCCGGGCTCATTGCGGTGCTGTTCGTGGCGTTTTGGACGGTCCACCGCCACAACGGCTTCTTCAGTTTCCGCCCGGGCGAAGGCTGGGAGTACGTGGCCATCCTTGCCCTCGCCGGGCTCACCGTCGCCCTCGCCGGACCGGGTGCGACATCGATCGACGACGTTGTCGAGATCAGAGGGGTGAGCATCGCCGACCGCCTCGACGGCTGGGTTGCGACGCTGGTGGTGATGGGAGCCATCGGCCTCGCCACCGCCCAGATGGCCACCTTCTTCAGACCGGGTGAGGCGACGGCCGAGACCTGACGGTGCCGCTATGGCGCGGTGGTCGTGGTGGTCGTGGTGGTCGTCGTGGTCGTCGTGGTGGTGGTGCCGGGAACGGTTGTCGTGGTCGTCGTTGGCGAGGGTGGCGCTGGTGCTTGGACGACGAGCACCTCGCCGGTGAGCACGCTCACTCCTGACCGCTCCACGAGCTTGTCGGACACGGGGATCCCGGCGACGAGCACCCCCCGGATGCGGATGCTCACCTCTCCCGCCTGGTCCCCGGCAGCGATCATCAGGGTCTCCGCATAGGGCAGCCCGAGCGAGAAGCCGTTGATCTCCATCCCGAGATCCCCGTTGATGAGAAACACCCGGCCGTTGATGTCGTCGACGGTCGCCGCCGCCTCGCCGAACAGCCCGACATCCGCCCGGCTCGCCAGCGCAATGTTTGTCGCCAACACCGCCGGTACCTGGGGTGGGGAGCCGTTGTTGTCGGCGTCGTAACTGGACTCGGCGAGGATCAGCGCCTGGCGCGCCACCCGATCGACGTCGCCTGACCCGCTCGCCGACCCGAAGCCGGCGCCGTCGTCGATACCCGCCACCATGGAGACATTGGAGAGGGTGAGTGCGATCGTGGCGGGCCACACGAGGTGGATGCCGACAGCAGCCTGCTCGATCCGTAGGTCCTGGATTTGCCCCCACGGACCGATCCCTGGCTCGTTGGCGTAGAACGTCTCGGTGACAGGGTCGATGATCGGGAAGTCGAATGAGGCGCCGATGCGCACGGCCGTGTTCCCACCGCGAAACGCGATGTTGTCGAGCACGAAGCCATCCGATCGCCCGAAGTGGAACCCGACGTTGTCGACCTGGGAGGCGATGACGCCAAACACCCAGGTGCGGCTCTCGGCGGCGGCGCCGGTGCCGGGGACGAGCGGGCCGACAGTGGGAGCGAAGGCGATGTTGGTGAAGCTGTTGACGGCGGTGGAGTTCTCGATGGTGAACCCGCGGTGGTACCCGTACAGGGTCACGGAGTCGACCCTGAGGGGCCCGCCCTCCTTCATGTAGAGGAAGTCCCAGTAGCGGTCGGCGACGATGTCCTCGATGGTGACCTGGTCGCCGGACTCGATGTAGAAGGTCGGCCCCGTCGGCTCGATGTTCTCGTCGATCAGGAAGGTGCGGGCCGCGTCAAAGCTTGGGTACTGGTACGGGCCGGTGTCGGCGGCCAGCTGGGCGTCCGATGGCAGCGGCTGCTGGTCGTACGTGATCCACAGCCCACGCACCGCCGTACCAGGGCCGAGACGGAACAGCGGCCGGTCGGCCGGGCTGGGTCTGGCGAGGATCTTCACGCCGATGATCGGTGTGTCCGGCCAGGCGTATGGTCCTTCGACGGCCAGCCCCGTCCCGGTGGCGGCGCCGACGATTGACACACCCGGCGGGACCGTCAGGGTGCCGTTGAGCACGTAGGCGCTGCGGCCGCCAACCGACGGCACCACCACCACCCCTCCCTCGGCGGTGGCGGCATCGATGGCAGCCTGGAATGCGGCGGTGTTGTCGTTCTTGCTGTCGGCGACGGCGCCGAAGTCGGTGACGAAGAACGTCCCCGGGGTGGTGACCACAGCCACGGCCGGCGGCTGTGTCGTGGTGGCTGGGGCGGCTGCGGTGCCGGTCACGGCGGTGGTTGCCGTCTCAGGGGCGGCAAGGACGGTGGACGTGGTTGTCGCCGTCTCAGGTTGGCGGCTCGACGCCCCCAAGGTCCAGAAGACGACGACGATGGCCACCATCCCGAGGCTGATCAGGGCCTGCATCCACCGCCTCATGCCTGCGACTCTAGGTGCGTCCCGGGTCTCTCACGCCCCGGGTCGAGCGCCATCCTCCGCCAGGATCGTCCCTAGCGTGGCGAGGACGCGATCCACCTCCCGCACCCCGAACACCAGCGGAGGCTTGATCTTCAGCACGTTGCGGTGGATGCCGTCGACCGAGAGCAGGACACCGAGCTCCCTGGCCCGCTCGACGACGTAGCGCGCCTGGTGCGGCGCAGGTGTCTTGGCCTCCCGTTCGATCACTAGCTCGACACCGGCAAACAGCCCGACACCGCGCACATCGCCGACAAGAGCATGCTCCTCGGCCAACTCGGCGAGACCGGCCAACAGCAGCGCTCCTGTGACTGCCGCGTGTCGGCGGAGACCCTCGGCCGCGATGACATCGAGCACCGCGTTGCCAACCGCGCACGACACCGGGTTGCCGCCAAACGTGTTGAAGTACTCCATGCCGTTGGCGAATGACGCGGCGATGTCGCGGGTGGTGACCACTGCCGCCATCGGGTGGCCGTTGCCAAGCGGCTTGCCGAGCGTGGCGATGTCTGGCACGACGCCGTCACGCTCGAATGCCCACCAGTGGCTGCCAACCCGGCCCAGCCCGACCTGGACCTCGTCGACGATCACAAGCGCACCGGCGGCCCTGGCTGCGTCCGCCGCCAGCGCCAACCACCCGTCAGGTGGCACGATCTGGCCGGCAACGGAGGGGAGCGCTTCGACGAGAAGCGCCGCAACGGCGCCCTCGCCGGCGGACAGGGCACGGTGGACGCCGGCGGCGTGGGCGACGGGGTCGTCGCCGGCCTCGCTCCTGTACGGGTCGGGGAGCGCTGCGGTGTGGACCCAGGCGGGGGCGCCGGTGCCGCCGGGCCCCGCATGCTTGTACGGGCTGGCGGCGATCAGCTCGGTGGTGTGACCGTGGTAGGCGCCTTCGAGCACGACGATGTCGCTGCGCCGTGTGACGGTGCGGGCGATGCGCACGGCGAGGTCGTTGGCCTCGCTGCCGCTGCACACCAGGAAGACCGTGTCGAGCGGAGCGGGGAACAGCTGCGTAAGCCGCTCCAGGTAGCGGATGCGCTCGGGATGCGGGTAGCGGGTGTTCGTGTTGAGCAGCCGTCCTTGGCGGTTGAGCGCCGCCACCACGTGGGGATGCTCGTGGCCGACGTGGGCGACGTTGTTGACACAGTCGAGGTAGGCCCGACCCCACCCGTCGTAGAGCCACACACCGTGCCCACGCACCGCCACGAGGGGATGCTCGTAGGAGGTGCTCAGGCTCGGCGGGACGACCACCCGGTGCCGGGCGGCGATGGCGGCATCGTCAGGAGCCGGTGCTTCCACCAGGTGCTGGGGCAGACGCAGGGCCAGGGCCGGCGAAGGACACAGCCCGGCCCAAGCGTCCCACTGTCCCGGCTCGGCGACACCGGGGAAGGGTCCGTCGAGATCGAGGAGATCGGTCATCAACTGGAAGTGGAGGTGGGGCGGCCAGCCGCCGTTCTCGGCGGGCTCGCCGACGGCGCCGATCACATCGCCGCCGGCCACCACCCGACCGGGGGCGAGTCGGGTGACCGAGCGGCGGCTCAGGTGTCCCGACAGTGTGAAAAACGCCGGCACCCCCTGCGGTGTGTGACGGATCGTCACGACCGGGCCATAACCGCCAGGTGCAGCGTCGTCGTCGACCCGCTCGACGACACCGTCGCACATGGCCAGCACCGGGGTTCCCGGCGGGCAGGACAGGTCCACCCCCAGGTGAACGGTCCGCGATCCAGGGCCGTTGTTGGTGGCCAGGGCGAACTCGGGGGCGCTGTACACCAGCCGGGGCTCACCGAAGCGGCCGATGCCCACGGTGGCCCCCGCCGCCGCCATCATCCGCACCGTCTCGGCGGTCTGCTCCGCAAGCGGCGGCGCCACTTCTGGGTGGGTCGCCAACGGCGAGGTGACGCTCCAATCGACCACACACGCATCCGCGGCGGTCATGCCGACCCCGAGCACGGGATGCAGCCGGTCCTGGTTGGCGGCAAGCCACGTCTCGACAAGCGGCTTGCGTCGACACGGCGCCAACCCGCAGACCGCTCGGATCCTGGCAAGCGCCAGATACCAGGGTGTCTCCGCCAGATGCGCCAGCGCCGCCCAGGCGTCGGTCTCGCTTATCGCCAGGTAGTCGTTGCCGGGATCAGCTGCGGTCTGGTGCGATGCGGTGGCGACGCTGATCCCGAGCCGAAGCACGACGAGCGGGATGATCGACTCGAGCTCCACCTCCTCGACTGGCCGAACCCGGTGCGCCCCGGCCACCACGGCGGCGATGGCTTCGACAGGGTCGACCATCCCAAGCCCGGCGTAGGCGGCCGCCACCGCCACCTCCGCCACCCGCACAGACACATGGAGGTCGCCGAAGTCGATGACACCCACGGGATCCCCGGTGATGACGTTGTGGTCGTTGAGGTCGCCGTGCACAACGCCGACGGCAAGCCGCTCCCATCGCGGCGCCATCGCCGTCGCGGCGCGGCCGGCGACGGTCTCGAGAAGACGGCGTCGTCCCGGGTCGGTCACGCGGTGGACACCCCGCTCGATGGTGGCGGCGCCGTCACGCACGTCCCAGGCGAACCGATCCGGCACGCCCTCCACCGCAAGCGACTCCAGCCGCTCGCTGAGCGCAGCCGCGGCGGCGCCGACCGCGGTCAGTGTCGGCAACGTCTTGGGGTGCAGCAAGCCAAGCGGGCGGCCGGGGACGAACTCGACCATCCGCACCAGGTGCGACACCCCATCGATGGCGACACGGCCGTGGGCGGCGCCGTCGACCGTTGCCACGGGTGTCGGGGTGGCGACACCCGGCGTCCCGGCGACATGGCGCAGCACGGCGTCCTGCAGCTCGGCGGCGGTGGGCGATGTGTCGGCGTTGGCTACCTTGAGCACGGTGCGGCGCCCGCCGCTTGTCACGAGGAAGTTGCGGTCGCGCTCAGACGGCAGTGCAACGACATCCCCGGTCATGCCGTACACCTCGTTGACGATGGCGGCGGCGCGCTCCTCGTCGACCGCGGGTCGCGTCACGCTGCGAGGTGGCGGAGCCGGCTCAGGCAACCGGGAGCCCGAGGCTGCGACCGATGAGAAGCCGCTGGATCTCCGAGGTCCCCTCCCCGATCTCGAGGATCTTGGCGTCGCGGTAGAAGCGGGCGACTGGGCTGTCCTCGATGAACCCGGACCCGCCGTGGATCTGCACGGCGATACGGGAGGCGGTGACCGCGGTCTCCGTGGCGTGAAGCTTTGCTATTGCCGCCGCCTGCTTGATGGGGCGACCGGCGTCCCTGAGCGCCGCCGCCCGATAGGTGAGCAGGCGAGCCGCCTCGAGCATGACCTTGAGGTCGGCGATCTGGAAGGCCACACCCTGATTGCGACCGATCGGGTGCCCGAAGGCATGCCGGGTCTTGGCGTGCGTAACGCTCGCCTCGAGACACGCCTGGGCGAGACCGACGGCGAGGGCGGCGATGGCGACCCGACCATCGTCGAGGATCGCAAGGAACTGGTGGAAGCCCCTTCCCCGCTCCCCGAGCAGGCTTCCGGCCGGCACCCGGCAGCGGTCGAGGACGAGACCGTGGGTGTCGCTGGCGTGCCAGCCGAGCTTGCGATACGCCGGCTCGATGACGAGCCCTGGGGTGCCCGCAGGCACCAGGATGGCGCTGACCTCGTCAGGACCGGTGCGGGCGGCGACCGTGATCACCGAGGTGATGGGAGTGCCGCAGTTGGTGATGAACGCCTTGGTGCCGTTGATCACCCACTCGTCACCGTCGAGGGTCGCCGTTGTCCTGGCGGCGCCGGCGTCTGACCCCGCATCCGGCTCGGTGAGCCCGAAGGCGGCGAGACGGCGCCCCGCAAGGAGATCGGGGAGCCAGCGCCGCTTCTGCTCGTCCGTTCCGTAGCTGACGATGGGGTTGATACCAAGCCCGACGGCAGCCTCGAGGGTGATGCCGATCGACTGGTCGATGCGGCCGATCTCCTCGATGGCGACACACAGGCTGGTGAAGTCGCCCCCACCACCGCCGTCCTCCTCGGGGAACGGCAGCCCGAACAACCCGAGGTCGCCCATCTTGTGGATGATGTCGAGCGGGAGCGACTGCTCCACGTCCCAGCGGGCGGCGTGTGGTGCGATCTCAGTCTCGGCGAACTCCCGCACCACCTTGCGGAAGAGCTCGTGCTCTTGGGAAAGCTCGAAATTCACCCCTTGCTCCTCAACGCTGATCCCCGCCGGGAGTGTACGCCTGACCGGCGCAGTGCACGGACAGGGACGGCCACGAGGAACGATGCCGGCAGCAGGCAGCCGATGGCCGTGAGGGCGGTACCACCCGTTGCGACGGCGCCGCCCCGATCGCAAAGGGCAATGGCGGCGGGAGCGTCCCGGTCGGCGATGACGGTGAAGCGGCCCGTCCAGTCGAGCCCTCTCAGCAGCGCAGCCAGGAACGAGGCGCGAGTTCCCCCGATCACGACGAGGCGATCGGCCGATGGCGGCGTCACCCATATCGTGGTGGCGGCCAGCGCCGCCCAGCTGAAGACCTCGACGTCGGACGTGGCGGCGATCGCAAGGTGGAACGGGACCGCCACCCACAACGCCGTCGTGCGCAGCGCCGGGGTGAGCAGACCGACCCCGATGAAGATCTCGGTCAGCACCACGATCTTGGCGAACACCCCGTTGAACCCCGGCGTCGACACCATGTCGACGAGCCACCGCGGTACCCCGGCGGCGATAGCGGCATCGGTCTGGCGCACCACCCGAAGACGGGTGACCACACCACCGAACCAGTCGGGATCGAGCAGCTTGCTGGCACCTGATGCGACATACACGGCCGCCACCTGGAAACGCAGCAGCATCAGCGGCCACCGTCTCCCCAGCGGCTGAGTCCGGGACCGCTCGTCGTGGCGCCGACGCCGCAGCACCGCAGAGAGCGAGCAGGTCTCCCCCACGGGGACGAGGGCGAGACCCAACAGCAGCACGGCGAGGAAGGCCCGGTTGTGGTGGTAATGCGTGCGGCTCAGCAGCAGGTTGTAGACGACGAAGCCAGCGGTGAAACCGGTGGCGGCGCGGGTGAACAAGCCGAGCGACACCAGCACGGCAGCCAGCGCCGTCCCGAGGACGGCGGCGATGTACAACGGCCCAGGGATGACAGGGACGGGGATGCGGTAAGGGACGGTGAAGCCATCGAGCGGTGTCACACCGGAGACGGCGTCGCCGAGGAAGGGGGCGAGGTGGGCCAGCACCAACGGGCCGGCGAGGATGCGCAGCGGGACGAGGGCGCGGTAGTCGACGAGATCGTCGACCGCCGCCAGCATCCGGTGCGACCGCTCGAAGGCTGCCACTGGGGTCACCCGCTCGGCTCCCGCGGCGGTGAGCGCAGCACGACCGTCTGCGGAGCGTCGGCGTTGCGCCAGTACGTCACCACCGCCTCCAGACGTACCGTCTCGTGGTCGTCAGGGGTGTTGGCCGCCACCCAGCCGAGGGCGTGCTCGAGCATGGCGAGCGTCGCCGCCACCCCGTAGCTCGCCGCCTGCTCCACGGAAGGGGACCCGAACCCGGCGGCGCCGACGAGATCCACCCAGCGATAGCCGCCAGGGAATGGATGGGCCACGTCGACCCGCTCCCCGCCGGCGTCGATCCGCACGATCGTCGCCTGCCACCGGCTCGCCTCCGGGAACATCTGCCACGCCAGCACGGGTGATGTTCCGTGGTAGCCGGCGACGATGGCGCTCAGCGACATGGCGACCCACCCCACCACGATCACGCGCCGCAGCCGGCGCCTCGTCCCCTCGCCGATCACCATCCCGCCACCCCGCCGCTGCGCTGCGGGATTCCCCTGGCGCGCAGCACGGGGACAACCGCCTCGAGCGGCAGCCCGACGACGTTGGATCGTGATCCGTCCACCCGTGTCACGAACCGACCTCCCTCGCCCTGGAGGGCGTAGGCCCCCGCCTTGTCCATCGGCTCGCCGCTGGCCACGTAGGCTGTTGCCTCCCCCGGCGCGATGTGACGCATCGTCACCTGCGACAGCGCCACTCCCGCAACCGGCTCGACCTGCCCGCCGATGACCGCATACCCGGTGACCACCTGGTGGCTGCGTCCCGCAAGCGACAGCAGCATCTCCACGCCCTCCTCAGCGGTCGCCGGCTTGCCGACGATGTGCCGGTCGCGCACAACCGTCGTGTCGCAGCCGAGCACCCACGAGCCTGGGCCGACGATGCCGGCGACGGCATCCGCCTTGGCAACGGCGAGGCGTAGCACCATCGCCTCCGGCTCCTCCCCCGGCCGCGGGGTCTCGTCGACGTGGGGGGTGACCACGTCGAAGTCGAAACCGGCCATCGCCAGCATCAACCGGCGGCGGGGCGAGCCGCTCGCCAGCACCAGCCGGGCAACCGGCGACACGGGGGGCATGGGGGCGGGATCGATCATGGATGAGGCACCCTACCGGCGGGGCGGATAGGCTGGCGGCTGCGGGCCGGGGTGTCGTGCCTCGGCAAGAGTTTCCCGATTGACCAGGAGCAGAGATGCGGTGGCGCAAGCTCGAGACAAGTGACAAGGTGCAGGATCGGCGCGGCACCGGCGCCAAAGTGGCCGGTGGTGTCGGTGGCGTCGGCATCCTCGGGGTGCTGATCGCACTCCTCTTCGGTGGCGGGGGTGGCGGCTTTGGCGACATCGGCGACCTGCTCGGCCAGGTGCAGCAGGGCCAGGCGCCCGCCCAGCAAGAGCAGGCGGAGGAGTTCCAAGGTGTCGATGAGCAGGAGGACTTTGTCCGCCGCATCCTCGGGTCGACGGAGACGGTGTGGACCGACATCTTCCGCGACGGAGGGATCACGTACAAGGCGGCGAGCCTCGTCCTCTTCGACGCCCCGACCGAGTCGGCGTGTGGCGGGGCGCGGTCTGAGGTCGGTCCGCACTACTGCCCGCTCGACCAGACCGTCTACGTCGATCTCGAGTTCTTCCAGGTCCTCACCGAGCGCTTTGGTGCTAGCGCAGGCGACTTCGCCCAGGCCTACGTCATCGCCCACGAGATCGGTCACCACGTCCAGAACGAGCTCAACATCATGGACGAGGTGCAGCAACTGCAGCGGTCGGACGCCGGGAATGCCAACGAGCTGTCTGTCCGCCTCGAGCTCCAAGCCGACTGCCTCGCCGGGGTGTGGGCCAACTCGATCTGGCAGCGGGACAACGTCCTCGAGCAGGGTGACATCGAGGAGGCGCTGAGCGCCGCCTCGGCGGTGGGCGACGACCGCATCCAGCAGGCGACGAGCGGCCGGGTCAGCCCCGAGTCCTGGACCCACGGATCTGCCGAGCAACGTGTCCGTTGGTTCAAGTCGGGCTACGAGACGGGCGACCCCAACGCCTGCGACACCTTCTCCGGCGGGGTCTGAGCTGGTGGCGACCATGCGAGCCATGCAGGTCGCCAAGCTGGGAGGCATCGACCGTCTCGAGCAGGTTGCCGTGCCTACGCCCGAACCGGGTCGCAGGCAGGTGCGGGTTGCGGTCTCCGCCGCAGGGGTGAACTTCGCCGATCTGCTGATGATCGCCGGCCAGTACCAGGTCGCACCTGAGCTGCCCTTCTCCCCCGGTTTCGAGGCGGCCGGGATCGTCGAGGCCGTCGGTGAGGATGTCACCCGATTCGCCGTCGGGAGCCGGGTGGTGGCGACACCCTGGTTTGGCGCCTATGCCGAGCACGTCGTCGTCGACGAGTCGGCTTGCGAGCCGCTCCCCGACGATCTCGCGTTCGAGACGGCCGCCGCCCTCCCCGTCGCCTTTGGCACCGCGCTCCACGCCCTACGCAACCGGGGTGCGCTCCAGCCCGGTGAGACGTTGCTCGTCACCGGGGCCACCGGCGGCACCGGATCGGCGGCGGTGAGGCTCGGCAAGCTCATGGGGGCTCGCGTCATCGCCGCCGTGGGCTCGGCGGACAAGGTCCCGCTCGCAGAGGCGATGGGTGCGGACACCGTCGTGGTGTACGGGGGCGCCACCCGGCTGCGCGACCTGCTGCGTTCGGCAACGGGTGATGCCGGGATCGATGTCGCCTTCGACCCTGTCGGCGGCGATCTCACCGAGGAGGCGCTACGGGCGGCGGCCTGGGGTGGCCGCATCCTCGTGGTCGGGTTCGCCTCAGGCGCCATCCCGCAGATCCCCGCCAACCTTCCCCTCCTCAAGGGAGCCTCGGTGGTGGGCGTGTTCTGGGGGCGGTGGCGTACCCTTCACCCGGCTGCCGCCCACGACCAGTTTGCCGAGCTGACCGGGTGGGTTGCCACGGGCCGGCTCGACCCGGGGATCTCGGTGCGCTACCCGCTCGAGGCGGCAGGCGAGGCGCTGCGGGCCGTAGCCGAGCGCAAGGTGGCCGGCAAGGTGGTCCTCACCATCTGACCCCCGGACCAGGTCAGCCGAAGGCGCTTATCCCGGTGATAGCCTGGCCAAGGATCAGCGTGTGGATCTCGTTTGTGCCCTCGTAGGTGTACACCGACTCCAGGTTGTTCATGTGACGCACCACCGGGTACTCGAGGGTGATCCCGTTGGCGCCGAGCACGCTGCGCGCCTCTCGCGCCACCTGCAGCGCCATGCGGACGTTGTCGAGCTTGCCAAAGCTGACGTGGCTCGGGTCGAGGGTTCCTTCGTCCTTCTTGCGGCCGAGATGGACCGCAACGAGCATCCCCCGGTTGATCCCGACGAGCATCTCGACCAGCTTGCGCTGCGTGAGCTGGAACGCGGCGATGGGGACGCCAAACTGTTGCCGCTCCCCGGCATACCGCAGCGCCGCCTCGTAGCACGCCCTGGCCGCACCCACCGCCCCGAACAGGATGCCAAACCGCGCCTCGCTGAGACACGAGAGCGGACCCTTGAGCCCGACGACGTCTGGGAGCACGGCATCGCCAGGCAGACGCACGTCGTCGAACACCAGCTCGGACGTCACCGACGCCCGCAGCGACACCTTCTTGTGGATGAGGTTGGCGGTGAACCCTGGCAGGTCCGTTGGGACGATGAAGCCGCGGATGCCACCGTCGGTCTGCGCCCACACGATTGCCACATCGGCGATGCTGCCGCTGGTGATCCACATCTTCGAGCCGGTGAGCACCCAGTCGTCGCCGTCGCGGCGGGCCTTCGTGCGCATGCTGCTTGGATCGCTCCCCGCGTCGGCCTCGGTGAGCCCGAAACATCCGATGACGTCGCCGGTCGCCATCCGGGGCAGCCATTCCTGCCTCTGCTCCTCCGAACCAAAGGCCCTGATGGGGAACATGGCGAGCGACCCCTGTACCGAGACGAAGCTGCGCACCCCGCTGTCGCCATACTCGAGCTCTGTGCAGGCGAGCCCGTACGAGACCGAGTTGGTGCCGGCGCACCCGTACCCATCTAGGTGCATGCCGAGCAGCCCCATCGCCGCCATCTCCTTGGCGAGCTCCTTGGGGAACACACCCTCGTCGAACCAGTCACCGATGTCGGGGAGGACCCGGTCGGCGACAAACCGGCGCACCGTGTCCCGGATGAGCAGCTCCTCCTCCGACAGGAGGGCATCGATCTCGAGGAAGTCGAGCGGATCGACCTTGCGGGGGCGCAGCGCCTTGTCACTCATCACTGACCTCGTGTGCAGGAGACGTTGCCCCGCAGTCTGGTGGCTTGGGCGGCGCTCGGCTAGTCCCGAGGCGCCGCTGGCGCCGGGTAGGGTGTCCGGTGATGAAAAAGGCGCCGCCTCGCCTGCCCCTCGCTCGCCTCCCCACCCCGCTCGAGCGTCTCGACCGGCTCAGCGAGGCATGGGGTGGCCCGACCATCTGGGTGAAGCGAGACGACCTCACCGGCTTTGGTCTGTCGGGGAACAAGGTCCGCAAGCTGGAGTACCACCTCGCCGCCGCCCGCACCGCTGGTGCCGACACGCTTGTCACGACAGGGGCAGCGCAATCGAACCACTGCAGGGCGACGGCGTTGGCGGGTGCCCGTACCGGGTTCGACGTCGTGCTCGCCCTGCGTACCGACGATGGCAGGCCGCCGGGGCAACTCACCGGCAACCTACTGCTCGATCGGCTCGCCGGTGCCCAGACCCGGTTCGTCACACCCGAGCAGTACGCACGGCGTGACGACGTGCTCGCCGCCATCGCTGGGGAGCTGCGGGCCGATGGTCGCACACCGTGGATCATCCCCGAGGGTGCCTCCGATGTGCTCGGGATGTGGGGCTTTGTCACCGCCTTCGAAGAGCTGATGACGCAGATCGAAGGGATCCGGCGCATCGCCGCCGTGTGGCACGCCGCATCGTCCGGAGGCACGACGGCCGGGCTCGGCTGGGCCGCCGACCGGCTCGGTGTCGACATGCCCATCGTTGGCTCGTCGGTCGGCGACACCGTTCCAGACATCCGTCGCCGCATCGAGACGATCTGGGCAGACGCCGTCGCCGCCAACGGAGGTGACTGGCCGACCCCGCACATGGTGCTCACCGACGATCACGTCGGTGGCGGGTACGGGGTGACGACGCCTGAGGAGCTGGCGGTCCAGACCGAGGCTACCCGTCTCACCGGGCTCATCTTTGATCCGACATACACCGGCAAGGCCATCGCCGGGCTGCGCCGCGAGATCGCCGCCGGCCGCTACGGCACCGGCGACCACGTTGTGTTCTGGCACACCGGTGGTGGTATTGCCGTGTTCACCCACGACTTCGGCCAAGTCCTCGGCTGAGCCGGCTGGCGATGCCTGCCCTCACCCTCACCCGCCGCCATCTCAACCGGGCGATGCTCGCCCGCCAGCTGCTGCTCCAGCGGGTGCGCCTCCCCATTGCCAGAGCCGTCGAGCGTGTCGGTGGCATCCAGGCGCAGTACGCACCGTCGGCCTACGTCGGGCTCTGGTCTCGTCTCGACGGGTTTGCCCGGACTGCGTTGACAGGGGCGCTCACCGACCGCCGCGTCGTCCAGGGGACGTTGATGCGGGCGACCATCCATCTCGTGTCTGCGGCCGACTACCCGTTGTTCGCCGCCGGCCTCCGGACGCCACGGCGCGAGTGGTGGCTGCGGGTGGCGAGAGGTCGTGGTCTCGACGCCGTGGCATACCACGACGTCGTCGACCTGCTCCGGGTGCGACTCGCCGCGGGTCCGCAACGCAGCGGCGATCTGATCGCTGCACTCGTCGCCGTCGGGTATCCGAAGGAGGCGTGGGAGGGCGCAGGGTTGTGGCTCGACATGGTGCGGGTTCCACCGTCGGGGACCTGGGAGCGCCGCCGCGCCGACCTGCTCGCCCTTGCCGACACGTGGCTGGCGCCCGTTGCGCCGGTGGGCGAGGAGACGGGGCAGGCGCACCTGCTGCGCCGTTATCTCGGGTCGTTCGGTCCGGCACCGCTCGCCGCCGCCGCCAACTGGGCCGGGGTCCCCGTGGCGACGCTCGCCGCCGTCGCCGAACCGATGCGGTTGCGTCACCTCCGCGACGAGGAGGGTAACGAGCTCCTCGATCTGGCACGGGCCCCGCTCCCCGACCCTGACACCCCGGCGCCGGTGCGGTTCCTGCCCACGTGGGACGCCGTGCTCCTGGCACACGCCAGACGAGCCGGGATCCTGCCCGAGGAGCACCGGGCCACCGTGTTCACCACCCGCAACCCCCACTCGGTTGGCACCTTCCTGGTGGATGGTGCGGTAGCCGGCACCTGGATCGTCGACGGGCCCCGTATCAACGCCGAGCCTTTCGCCCCGCTGCCGCTACGTCTGCGCCGTGAGCTCGCCACCGAGACGGAGCGGCTGGCGGCGTTCCACGCCTGAGCCTCGGGTCTCAGTCGAACAGGGTCCCCTGTGGATCCGGTCGCACCAATCGGGGCACGCCGGTCCATGGGAGCGCATCCATGAACGCCCAGCTGCGGCGATGGATGGCAGATGGGCCGAAGTACTGGAGCGCCGCCTTGTGACAAGGTCCGGGGTAGCCCTTGTTGATCTCGAAGGCGTACGCCGGGTAGTGATCCGCCTCGCCGCGCATGATGCGATCCCTCGTCACCTTGGCGAGGATCGACGCCGCCGAGATCGTGAGCGACGAGCGGTCGCCGCCAACGATGCGGTGGCTCCTCCCCCTTGCCACGAAGTCCCAGTTGCCGTCGATGAGCACGTGCTCCGGCTCGATCCCGAGCCCGTCGAAGGCCCGAGCGGCGGCAAGACGCTGCGCATCGGCCATACCCAGCTCGTCACACTCCTCATGGCTGGCATGGCCAACGCTCCATGCCGTGCACCAGGCGGCGATCCGCTGGAACAACGCCTCCCGCTCGTCCTCGGTGAGCATCTTGGAGTCACGAACCTTGTAGACCCGGCGATCGGGGGGAACGATGGCCACCCCGACCGTAAGTGGGCCGGCCCACGCCCCCCTGCCGACCTCGTCGACACCGGCGATCCATCGTGCCCCCGACTCCCACAGGCGTCGCTCGACACTGAGGGTGGGGGCGGTGTTGCGGATGGCGGTGCGCAGCTTGGGGACGGTTGCGGTCACCGGCCCACCTTAGAGCGTGGGACGGATCGATCCGCGGCAGCCTCCCGCGGATCATCTCAGTTGAGGGCCAGGTCCTCGGGAAGTTGGCGTACCAGGCGAGCCGACCGGGTTGGCGGCGCAGCACGGTGCGCCACAACGAGCCGGGTCGGTTGGTGAACACGTCGCCCTCTTCGGCGTCGACCACGAACCACGACCGCATCAGCAGTTCCGCCTCAAGCTGACCGGCCATCCATCCCGCATACCCGGCGAAGATGCGAGCCCGCAGCACGCCGCCGACCTCCGAAGGCCCTGTCGATAGATCGAGCAGGCCGATGTCGGCGACCACCGGCGCCCACGTCTCCGGGGGCGTCGCCGGGGTGTCGACAACCCCGATCGCCACCTCAGGGGCCACCGGACCGCCAACGTGCACGAGCGGGGGTGTCGCAAAGGGCGCCCACTCGGGCAAGTAGTCGGCGACATTGGCATCCGTGGCACGGTTGAGCACGATACCGAGCGCACCTTCGACCTCGTCGTGCTCGAGGATCAGCACCACGGTGCGGAAGAAGTTGGGGTCGACAAGCTCGGGGGTGGCCACGAGCAGCTTGCCGGCGAGGCGCTCCTCCATCAGCGCAGTCTCCCACGTCCCGACGCCGCTGCGCCGATCGGAGCCCGATCACCGCCATCTAACCTCAGGTGGTGGAGGTGATCAGATGCAGCTCATGAGCTCAAGCTTTGTCGACGGCGGCAGCATCCCAGGCGAGTACGCATTCTGCCTTCCGGACCCGTCGACCCACGCCACGTTCGGCCCGAACCTGAACCCTCACCTGGCGTGGACAGACGTCCCTGAGGGCACCCGGTCCTTCGCTCTCGTGTGCAGCGACGACGACTCGCCCACCAGACCAGACGACGTTAACCAGCCTGGTCGCGAGGTTCCGGCAAGCCTGCCTCGCACCGAGTTCTTCCACTGGGTGGTGGTCGACCTCCCCGCCGAGTGCCGGCGAGTCGACGCCGGCGAGTACGCCAGAGGTGTCGTCGCCCACGGCAAGGAACTGGGGCCCGGTCCCCACGGCAGCCGCCAAGGGATCAACGACTACACCGGCTGGTTCGCAGGCGATCTCGGCATGGAGGGGGTGTACCACGGCTACGACGGCCCGTGCCCGCCCTGGAACGACGCCAAGGTCCACCGCTACACCTTTACCGTGTATGCGCTCGACCTCGACACCTGCCCTGTCAGCGGGGGGTTCACCGGCGACCAGGTGCGGGAAGCGGTCAGGGGCCACGTGCTCGGCAGCGCCTCGCTCACCTGTACCTACACCATGAACCCGAGGCTCATGGAGTGACCGACCCTTGGTCAGTCGTCGGTGTCGGCGCCATCCCGCTCGACCTCCGCATCGGTGAGGTGCGACTCGATCACCTCGTGCCGTTCGGTGTAGGTCGACACCCACGCCTGGACGGTGGCGGCAACGGGCAAGGCCATCAGTGCACCAGGCGCACCGATCAGGGTCGCCCCGATGATCGCCGACCCGAATGAGACCGCAGGGTGCAGCGACATCGTGCGTGCCGTGATGCGCGGGCTCACGACGTAGTTCTCGAACTGCTGATAGATGGCAATGAACAGCAGTACCCACAATGCCTTGCCAGGGCTCTCCAACAGGGCGATGAGGACCGGGAGCAGACCACCAAGATAGGTGCCGACGACGGGCACGAACTGCGACAGAATCCCCACCCACAACGCAAGCGGCTCGGCGAATGGCACACCGATGAGGCGCAGCGCCAGCCAGGTGACGAGGGCGGTGAGACCTGCTAGCAGGGCGCGCGAGTAGATGTAGGCGCCGGTCTTCTCGATGGCTATCTCTTGCACCCGCAGCAGCACCCGCTGCCGGTCGGGGGGAAACAGCCGCAGCACGGCGCGACGCACCCGCGGGGCGTCGGCGGTGAAGTAGAACGTGAAAAGGGCGATCGTGAGCATCTGGAAGACGGTGGTTACGAGACGGGTGCCCACTCCGAGCAGGGTGCCGGCGACGTCGTTGGCGATGCTCTCGAACGACGTGTCGATGGACGTGATCGACTCGACGATCGAGGCCTCCGACAGCTCGATGTCGAATCGGGCCAGGAAGTCGTTGATCTGCTCGACATACCCTGGCACCGCATTGACCAGCTTGCGGGTCTGGTCGACGACGAGCGGGACCATGAGGGCGGCGGCGAGAACGACGAGCTGGATGGAGACGACAAAGATGATCCCCGTCGCCACCCCCCTTCGCCACCCCCGCTTGGCCAGGTAGGCGACGGCGGGCTCGAGCGCAACCGACAGGAACAGCGAGATCACAACAAGGATCAGGAAGCTGCGCAGGGCGCGGCCCACGTGGTAGGCCGCCCACAGGATCACAACGATCGCCGTTACCTGGAGCAGAAGCCGCGGCACCCAAGGTGGCATGCCGCGAGTTGCGGCGAACAGCCCGCGACCCGGCTGCGGCTCGGTGTGCTCCACGCCGGGAGCGTACCGGGGGCGGTCGCCGATCCCGTGGATTGTCGGGTCGGCGTTGGCCCCGAGGCTCGATCCGTGCGGTGATCGATAGAACTGGCTCAAGCGTGGATACCGGCGAAGACGCGTACCCTGTTGACGTCCTCACAACTCACCACAAGAACCACATCAACGGACACTACCAACGGGAAGCACCGCCTTGACATCGACGAGGAAGCTGCGGATCAGAGAAGCGACATTGGCCTGACCCCTTGAGATTGGTCCATCCGTGGTGAGAGTCCGAGACCCACAATGTGTGGGTGAAGGAGGATCATCACGATGGCGAGACGACGGCATACGCCGGATCAGATCGTCCGCAAGC
>Ga0114938_1000158_pt1 | contig 54210 bp, 70 predicted proteins | sample AshMeaBigSpring_FD_88675 | JGI IMG/M metagenome (GOLD analysis project Ga0114938, IMG submission 88675) | Groundwater microbial communities from Big Spring, Nevada to study Microbial Dark Matter (Phase II) - Ash Meadows Big Spring | ecosystem: Environmental > Aquatic > Deep subsurface >...
CAACGTGGGGCGGCACAACGGGATGTACCGTCCGGGTGAGCAGACCCGCGCGCTCCAACTCCCTGAGTTGCTGGGTCAGCATCTTGTGCGAGACTCGCTTGAGATCGCGGCGCAGTTCGTTGTAGCGCCAGACGCGGTCCTTGAGTCGCCACAGGATGGGCATCTTCCATTTCCCTCCGATGACGTGCAGTGCCAGTTCGACGGGATTCTGGTATCGCTGCCCTTCGAAGTCGAACTCCGGCATGGGTACGCGCTCCTTCTGGTAAGTATCATCCCATAAGGTGCATACTGACAGATGGGGTGGCACGTAGGTAGAGTCTTCGCCGCAAGTCCGAAACGCAAGGAGGCGCGATGAGCACCAACGTCAACGTCACCCGTCCGGAGGCGAAGAAGAGAGTTCTTCTTCTTGCAGCCAACCCTGCTGTCTCAGAGACGACCGGCTGGCCGATCGGCTTCTGGTGGGCGGAGCTGACGCACCCCTTTTGGATCTTCACCGAGGCTGGCTACGAGATCGAAATCCGCAGCCCGACGGGCGGCGCGCTCGTGGCGGACGGCTACAGCGATCCTGAGGACGCGAGTGGCTACGCCGCTCACGACATCCTCTCGCTCGGCTTCAAGAAGTCGAAGGTGCACGCCGCCCTTCTTGAGAACACCAAGCCGATTGACGGGGTGACGGTCGCGGATTACGACGCGCTGTTCGTGACCGGAGGCCAGTCGCCGATGGTGACGTTCCGCGGCGCAGCGAAGCTGCAGAAGCTGGTAGTTGACTTTTACGAGGCGGGAAGGATCGTGGCTCTCGTTTGCCATGCCACCTGCCTGCTGCTCGAGACAAAAACGCCGAACGGGAGGTTGCTCGTCGACGGCAAGACCTGGACCGGCTTCGCGAACAGCGAGGAGCAGTTCGCCGACAGTTTCGTCGGCAAGCGTATCCAGCCCTTCTGGATCGAGGACGAGGCGCGGAAGATCCGGGGCACGAACTTCGTCGTCAACCAGCCCTTCCGCGAGTTCGCGGTACGCGACGGGAGGCTCGTAACCGGCCAGCAGCAGAACTCGGGCTCCGCCGCCGCGCGGCTCGTCGTCGAGGCGCTCGGGCGATGAGGATCGCGTTCCTCGGCTACGGCAACGTTGGCGCGCCCCTGGCCGACCACCTGCAGCGGCTCGGCCACGAGGTGACGCTCGCCGCCGCCGACCACCGGTCGGACGGGGTGAAGAAGGCGCTGTCCCGCAATGGGGCCTTGAACGTCGCAGCCCCCGGAGCGGCCGTGGCGATGGCTGAGGTTGTCTTCCTCGCGACGCCCTTCCAGGCCAACGAGGAGGTTCTGAAGCCCGTCGCCAGCGAGCTCGCGGGCAAGGTCCTCGTCGATTGCACCAACCCCGTGGGCTCCGGCCTGCGCCACGGGCTCGACAGCCGCCAGTCGGGCTCCCAGGCGGTGCAGAAGCTCGTGCCCGCCGCCCGCGTGGTGAAGGCGTTCAGCATCTACGGCTTCGAAAACTTCGAGGACAACCGTTACCCCGCCTACTCGGTGAAGCCGGCCATGATGTTCTGCGGCGACGACGCCGCGGCCAAGCGGACCGTCGGGGAGCTGATCGCTCAGCTTGGCTGGGAGCCGCTCGATGTCGGCGGCCTTGAGCAGGCCCTGCACCTCGAACACATGACGCTTCTGTGGGTGCGCATGGTCCGGGTCGGCGGCACTACACCGCACATGGTGTGGGCCCGACTGCGTCGCTGAGTCGTCCTTCTCCTACCCAACCAGAGCGGAAGGACGTGACGAAGCCAGAGATCTTCGGGACCGGGCTCGTACACGTCCACGGCCGGCGGGCTACGTGGTTCGAGCTGTTCTTCGACCTCGTTTTCGTGGCGGGGGTGGCGCAGCTCTCTTCCAGCCTTGCCGCATCGTACGACCTGGGCGGGGCGCTGCGCTTCGCTTTCGCGTTCCTGGTTCTGTGGTGGGCCTGGCTCGGCCACACGTTCCACGCGAGCCGCTTCGATGAGGACCGGGCCGACCAGCGCGTCCTCGGCATGGCGCAGATCCTGGCAGTGGTGCTGATCGGATACGGCGCCGGGGACGCGTTCGGCGCGCGCGGTGGGGCCTTCGCCGCCGGCATGGCCTCGTTCAAGGTGTTCCTCGCCCTGGCCTACCTGCGGGAGCGGCGCCGCCCCTACGCGCGCGGCCTCGTGCGCGCGTACGTCCTCCTCTACGCGCTGCAGGCCGCCTTGTGGGCGGCGTCCCTCCCCGCCCCGGGGTCCATCCGACTCGGAACATGGGTCGCCGCTCTTGTGATCGACGTCGCGACACCGTTCTTCGTCGCCCGTCACACTCACGCCGTCCCGCCCCACCCGGAGCACCTGCCGGAGCGCTTCGGCTTGTTCACGATCATCCTGCTCGGCGAGAGCGTGGCCGCCGCGATCCACGGCCTCGACCACGCCGAGCCGCTGCGGGCCGAGTCGGTCGCGGTCGTGCTCTCGGCCTCGGCGCTGGCGTTCCTCTTCTGGATCGGCTACTTCGCGCGGGCGCGAGGCGTGGCCGAGCGCAACCTGGCGCACGCCGCCGCTGGCCGTCGCCTGCGCCTCTGGGCCTACGGGCACGTTCCTCTCTACCTGGGCATCGCGGGCGTCAGCGCGGGCACGGTGGTTCTGGCTGGCCACCCCGTCGCCCACGGCGGCGAGCCATGGCTCTTCGCGGGCGCGGCAGCCCTCGCGATGGCGGGCGTGACGACGGTGGCCGCGAGCCACGGGAGCGACGCCGCCCCTGGGCTCGCCGGGGCCGGCCCCCACTACCTGATCGCGCTGGCCACGGCCGGCCTGCCGCTGTTTCTGGCCGGATGGACCGTCGTTCCGGCGTGCGCGGCCGCCGCAGCGGCGCAGATCGCGTTTTCCATCCGCCGCGCTCACCGGTGAGCACTTCCGGCCGCGGCCCCACCTGGACTCCCCGGACCTTGTCGACAACGCGGGTCGCACGGTACGACGCCGAATCGAGCTCGGCTCGGTCGTCTTATTCCAATGCAAACTCTCGCAGCTTACCTTCGTGCAGTTGACGTTCAGCCTCATCCCCAGGGCGGTGATGTCGATCGTCTGCACGATCCCCGGACGAGTGGATTGGTATCTGCCATGGCAGGGGCTGCCCAGCAACAGCATGCAGCGGCCGGCGCTACGCGCCGCCGCTGATGCTGGGCGTTAGAACGCGCTTCTGGCGCAGTGGTGTCGTTCTGGCTATACTGTGGCCAGAATGCCATTCACCATTATCCTGGCGCCACAGGCGCTGGAGGATCTGAAAGCCCTGAAGGCCGCGCTCCGGGCGACGGTCACGGATGCGATGCAGCGGCACCTGGAGCAGGAGCCGGAAAAGATCAGCCGCAGCCGTATCAAGCGGCTTCGAGGGCTGTCCCAGCCACAGTATCGATTACGGGTTGCAGAAGTACGTATTTTCTACGACGTGCTCGTCGCAGAAGCAAGAGTTGAAGTTCTGGCCGTTGTGCCTAAGTCGGAGACAGAGAAATGGCTCGCTCAGTTCGGAAAACCGCAAGCTCCTCCCGAATCCGCCAAGTCCCCCTCGCCGAAGTGAAGGATGACTTGTCGCGTTATCTCAAGGAGGCCGCAGCTCGGGACATTGTCATTACGCGGCACGGCAAACCTGCGGGTGTGCTCATCGGATTCGAGTCTGAGGACGACTGGCTCGAGTATCGACTTGAGAACGACCCCCGCTTCCTCAGGCGAATCGCTGATGCGCGAGCGAGCCTACGTGGTGGACGTGGCGTGCCGCTGGAAGACGCTGACTTGTAGTGCGCGTTCTAGCTATGCGTTGGAGCAGGCCGTGACGGGTTGCGGGTGGCGCGCCGCTCGCGTGCGGAAAGATTTTACGCTCGCGGCGCGCTGGAACGATTTCGCGCGGCCCGCTCGACGCGGGCGTTAGGCCGCATAAGCCGCTCCAGTCTTGCAGTTCAACCAATGGAGAGTCGACCAATGATTTCAGGAGTCAGATACGGACACACCAACCTGATCGCAAACGACTGGAAAGCTCTGTCCCGCTTCTACCAGGATCTGTTCGGCTGCACACCCGTTCCACCGGTGCGCGATTTCAAGGGGCCAGATCTGGAGCGCGGCACTGGCATCCCGGGCGCTGAGCTGCGCGGTGAACACCTTCGCCTGCCAGGGCATGGTCCCGACGGCCCCACGCTAGAGATCTTCAACTACAACATTCTCAAAGAGAAGACTGCGGCAGCCGTGAACCGGCCGGGTTTTGGTCACATCGCATTCGTTGTCGACGATGTTGCCGCGGCGCGAGAAGCCGTCATGGCTGCCGGAGGTCATCCCGTGGGCGAGATTGTCACGCTCACCAACGCACTGGGTAAGAGGCTCACCTGGGTCTACGTCACAGACCCGGAGGGCAACATACTCGAGCTTCAATCGCGACCGCAATGATTGATCGTCATCCAATGCGGCCTAACCCTTCGCTCGAGCGGACTGCCGCCGGCAAGGCGCTCAGCTCAAATGTCAGGCCGACAAAGAGACTCTTATGAACATCGCTCGATTCCTCGGTGCTACAGCCGCGTCCCTCGTTGTCCTACTGCTGCTGAACATGTTCGTGTTTCCGCTGATATTCCCTGGGGGCGTCGCGTCCAAGTTTGCTAACACGAGGCCGACGCCGCTTGTCGCACTCCATCTAGCGGCCTTCTTCGCAACTGCGGTCTTGCTGACGGCGCTCTGCGCAGTTCCCCGAGGGCCAAGGACAACCTTGGCCGCCACCGGGATCGGCGCCATGGCAGGGCTCCTGGCAGCGCTGCCCAGCGCGCTACACACCGGCGCGTTAGCGCGCCTGCCCTTATCAGGGGAGGTCTCAGCGGTCTTGTGGACGACGCTCACATGGGCTTTGGCAGCTGGAGCAGCCCATGCGGCATACTGGTGGCACCGGGCGGCCTAACAACAGCATGCAGCGGACGGCGCTGCGCGCCGCCGCTGATCGCGGATGTTAGCCACACCCGAGGTTGGACGGCGGGTATGAAAGGTGTGACTCCATGAGTGTGAAACACGTGGCATGGCTCAGATTCAAGGAAGGTGTGGCTCCGGAGCGAGTTGAGAATCACATGACTGCCTGTCGGTCGCTTGCTGGGCGGGTCCCCGCGGTGGCCAGTCTCGAATGCGGCGCCAATTTTGCCGACCGCGCTGGTGGGTTCACCCACTGCATTATCGTCTCAGTCCGGGATCGTGCTTCCCTTTCGGAGTACCTCAACCACCCAGCCCATGTCCCCATCGCTGAGGCGCTCAAGGCTGACTTGGCGGAGCTTCGTGTCATGGACATCGAGGTGTGACGAACGGGCGGCTAGCAACCGGCTGCAGCGGACGGTCCTCTGCGCGGCCGGCCGCTGAACCGAAACGTCATACGTCATCACAGATGAAACTCGCTGCCATTTCGGAAAAAGTCGGTTCCCTCGGCACCATCGTGTCGGCTATGGGCTGCGCGTCGTGCTTCCCGGTGCTCGGTGCGCTTGGCGCATCCCTTGGACTTGGATTCCTCGCGCAGTTTGAAGGCCTCTTCGTCAACACGCTGCTGCCGTTGTTCGCAGTCGTCGCCCTGCTCTCCGTGCTTCTCGGGTGGTGGTCCCATCGGCGGCATCTGCGTGGGCTGCTTGGAGTGACTGGACCGCTCTTGGTTCTCGCCACGCTCTACCTGTTCTGGACGGAGGACTGGAGCACGAACATGTTCTATGTCGCGCTGACGCTCATGTTCGGCGTGTCCGTCTGGGACCTGGTGGATCCGCCGAGGCCAGCTTGCTCCACGAGCCGTGGAGTCTCATGACGTTGTTTCTGGTCAAGCCTAGCCGGGTGATGGGCGGCTGGCCAGCAAGGCCGGCGTGCGGTCGATGCCAGTTGTAGCCGTGCAACCGGTGCGGCAGGGCCGCGATGCGCTGATGCGAGCGGATGTAAGCGCGCGCATAGCCCCACTTGCGCAAGGCGGTCTGGATGAAGCGCTCGGTCTTGCGGTTGGTGCGCGGCGTGTACGGCCGGGTGCGGCGATGACGCAAGCCCGGCGCGCGACAGGTCGCGGCGAACTCCCGGCTGCGGTAGCAGCCGCCGTTGCTGGTCAGGATTTCCCGGATCGTCACCCCGAGCCCGGCGTAGAGGCGACGCGCGAGGCGTCGTCGATCGCGATGTGCAGGTATTCCCATCCGGCATCGCGATGCGTCTGGATCCGCTCGCCCGTGATGCGATGGCCGACCCGCAGGATCCGGCCGAGTTTCTTCACATCCAGATGCAACGGTCGCACGCGCCAGACCGAGCTGCTGGGCAATGGCAACCAGCATGAGGCGCTGCCGGCGCAGGACCAGCACCTTGTACACGGTCGCCAGCGAGACCTGGAACTGGACGCTTCGCTTGGCCTCTCATCACACGCTCGATCGCCGGGGCTCGACAGTGCGGCGTCAGCCGCGCATTCTGGTGCACGTCCATTCGGGACTCCTTTGATACTGCAGGACTAGACACCCGAAGCATCATTGCAGACCCCCGAATGGACAACCCTTCATCCGTGAATAGCGTCCTGAGACTTCACAAGTAGCGAAACTGCGTTGGAAAATGGGATGAACAGGTCTGTGATTCTCGAGTCCACCATCACCTGCCCCGAATGCGGGGCGGCGCGCTCGGAAACAATGCCCACGGACGCATGCCAGTACTTCTATCCGTGCCAAGGTTGCGGTGTCCTGCTCAAGCCGAAGCCTGGAGACTGCTGTGTGTTCTGCTCCTACGGAACCGTTCCTTGTCCACCTATCCAGCAGCGCCGCTCCGACTGCTGTGCAGTGAAGTGATGACGTATAACAAGCCGCTCCACCCGATGCTGCGCGCTAGCGCGCGCATTGCGGGTCAGCGCCAGCGTTAGACGTCGTTCGATCACAGAAGCATCGTGAAGGTGCGCTATTGCATCGACCCTGAGACGGATCCGCCGCGCATCTACCGGCACGAGATCGCGGAATCCGAGGTTGAAGAGGTTTTGGACCACCCTGGCGAGGATCGCGCCGGTAGCGACGGGTCACGGATTCCCATTGGCCGGACCCATGCCGGAAGCCTGTTGAGGGTGATGCATGTCCCCGACCTGGAGCCCAAGACTGCACTTGCCATCACGGATTACGAACTCCGTGGCGAGCCTGCATTGGCCTATCGGCGGCGCAGGCGCAAACTAGGCCCATGAGCAAGAACCGGTTTCCTCCCGGCTGGGACGAGAAGCGCGTAAAGAGCGTCATCGCCCACTACGAATCCCAGCCTGAAGACGGGGCAGTAGCCGAAGGCAAGGCTGCCATGGGCGGTACCGTCATGGCCGTTCCTGCCGAGCTCATCCCCGAAGTGCGTGAGCTCATCGCCAAACACAAGAAGCGCGCTTGGCGAGCGACGTCTAACCGTGCGATCCAGCGGTCGGCTTCAGTCGGCACGACGCTTGCAGGGACCGGACCCGGCGCGGACAAGTTTCGATCAGCAAGCGGCGCGCCGACTGCGCGCCACCGTTAATCGCGGACGTTCAACAGACTCGGTGAAGTGAGCAGGAAACGGAGCGAAGATGCCCACGACAGAAGTAGTCTTCCTAAGCCTGCTCTTCTTGGGCATCGCGAGCCTGCTCGCCGGCAATGGATTGACGCGGCTGCACTGGCGTACTGGCCTGCCCCCGTACGGACGTCAGACGAGCGCTCTTGACGTGGCATTGCGTCCGGAAAGTTACGCGACGGGCGCTCCTCTTCGCACGATACGGGCCCTCAACCTAACTGGAGCCGTTCTTCTTACAGGCGCCGCCCTGATTACCGTTTATGAGATCCTGCGGGCGATGCACATTCTGTAGCGGCCGGCACCGCCGCGTTCATGTGCTGGCGACGTCAGCGCGTTCGAGGCGAGGCGCGCACGACCTCACGCGGAGAACTACGCTGGCGAACAACAGCATGCAGCGAACGGCGCAGCGCGCCGCGGCTGATGCTGGGCGTTAGCCGGACTTGAGCACGAGCGTGACGGCCGAACTCACCAGCTTGGTGCGCAAGGGCACGGAGCGAGCTTGCGTAGCCTTCACTGCAGACATGGCGGCCCTGGGATTCCAGCGCACCAGGAAGATGTTCTGGGCGCGCGTTCATGAACACAGCGCCGACGTTCTCCATATTCATCGCGGCGGCATTTCGTACGGGGCACCGATCAATGCGTCGGTCAGCTTGCGGCTTCACCTCGCCATTCGCGTCTTGAATGACTCGGTCCCCGCGATCGCCCTCAACGGTCCGTCCAGCGACACGGCGGTTCGGTATCACCTCCGATTCAACGCCAGATCATTCGACATGTTCGATCGTTGCGTTCATGACCTGGAACGATACGTACGTGAGGTGGGAGAGCCATGGTTTGCCCTGTTTCGTGAGCCCGACGCACTGTTGCTCCGTCCTGATTCTCCGCTGCAGGCCGACGGGAAGGCGCACCTCCGGGATGCGCTTGCAGGTCGCTACTCGGAAGCGAATTTTCAGTTGACCCGGAGGGAACTCGGACTTGAGCGCACTCGCAAAGGCGCGGCCGGCTAACAAGGCGTTGCAGCTGACGATCTGGTCGCGCGAGCGCTGGAGTAGGATCGCGGAGCAACCAGGCGGCCAGCTCGCAGCTGAACGCCGATCCGTTGGGGAACGTCTGAATAACCGGCGAATTTGAAGCCACGGATGCAATCTTCGGTGGACTTGCACATGGGATCGGGGCCGCGACTCAGCTGTTCGCCGAGATTGTTGTTGGTCGAAGCCGAACACGCGTTTGATCACCCCGATCGGGTGCTCGCCCCTGGCCCGCACCCGGCTCTTGGTGCGGTTGCGCGCCTTGATGGTCTCATCGATGCGGTTGCCGAAGCGATATCTTTGGTTGGTGAAATCCCGCGCCCGCGGCGCCTTTGCACGGATGGACTCACCCTGGCCCCGGTACGCCTGGTCCCATCACACCCGGGTCTCGTTGCCGTGCAACAGATACGGCAGCGCGTCGCGATCCGCCACGTTCGCCGCCGAGGCCAGCACGGTGTGGATCATCTTGGTCTTGCTGTCGACCCCGAAATACGCCTTCATGCCCAAATGCCACTGATTGCCCTTGGCGGTCTGATGCATCTCGGGGTCGCGCTTGCCGTCCTTGTTCTTGGTCGAGGACGTCGCGCTGATGATCGTGGCGTCGACAATGGTGCCGGTCGTGACCTTGAAGCCGCTCTCGCGCAGATGCTGCTTCACCGCGGCAAAGATCTTCTTGCCGAGGCGATGCCGCTCCAGCCGGTGGCGGAACTTGCACACCGTGGTCTCATCCGGCGCCGGCTCGCGGCCCAGGTCGATGCCGACGAAGCTGCGCATGGCGGCCGAGTCGTACAGTGCCTCTTCCACCCCCGGATCCGACAGGTTGAACCACTGCTGCAGAAAGTAAATGCGCAGCATCCGCTCCAGCGGCACCGCCAGGCGGCCACCTTCCGGTGCGGCCTGCGGATAAGACGGCTCGATCACCGCCGTGAGCTCCGCCCAGGGCACCACTCGATCCATCTCGCCGAGAAACTGCGCCCGGCGCGTGGTCTTGCCGTACTTCTGAAATCCCGCCAGCGTCTGCTGCTTCATCGCACTACCTGCAAACGGTGGCCCGATCATGCATCATTGCGGGCAGGCAAATCAGAGTGTCCTTAGGCCTCGGAGAGGCGCAGCGTGGTGCTCGTTGCGCCGCCGACCAGCCAGTCACTCGGCTCCACGGAATGGCGCTTCCGTGCTCCAGGCCACGTCCGGAGAGATCATGTTTGATCACGTCAAGTTCGGGGTAAGCGACTATGCAGCGAGCAGAGCCTTCTTCGTCAAGGCGCTGGAGCCGCTCGGCGTCACACACGCCCGCGACTGGCCACCCAACGGTGTCGAGCTCAGCCGTCCGGATGGCACGGTTTCGCTGTGCCTGTTCCAAACCGACGAGAAGCCGGCGCACCTTCACTTGGCGTTCGTTGCCGCCACTCGCGGGGAGGTCGAAGCCTTCTATCGCGCAGCTATGGAAGCCGGCGGTAAGGACAATGGGCCGCCCGGTCTTCGCGCTCACTATCACACAAACTACTTCGCAGCCTTCGTCATTGGTCCAGATGGACACAACATCGAGGCTGTTTGCCATGAGCCCGAGGCCTAACCCGGCGCTCGAGCCAACCCGCTACGGCAGGCCGCGGCGCGTCGAGTGACCGGCCCGACGATCAACTGACGAGCAGCCCGTCGAGCTGGTCGAACGTCTCGGGCATCCCGTCGTACGCCCCCGAGGCCATCCCGGCATCGGCCGCCTCCCTCGACGCATAGCGATCGCGCAGGACCAGCAACGTCTTGCCGGACTCCTCTTCGAAGGTGACCGTGGTGACAGCCCCGCTCTCGCCGCTTTCCTCGTTGGTCCACGTGAGCCGCGAGTGAAGCACGACCTCGGTATAGGTGCCGTAGAACTCCATCTTCGAGTCGCCGTGGCGGAACACCAGGCGGTACTTGCCGCCGGTGCGCGCATCCATTTCGCAGGACAGCAGCGTCAGGCCGAGCGATTTCGGCACCCACCACTGCCTGAACAGCTCCGGCCTGGTGAACGCATCAAACACGAGGCGCGCCAGCGCATGGATGGTGCGAGTGACCACGATCTCCCGATCAGTAGCGCGTTCCACGCTCGTGCGGTTCATCGGGGCCGGCTCAGGCATTCTTCCTGCGACCATCGATCTACTCCTTGCATTTCAGTTCCTCGACGACCTGTTCCAGCGCGTCGAACCGCGCATCCCAGGGCCGGCGATAACGCTCGAGCCAGGCCGCCTCTGCCGCCAGCCGGCGCGGGCCGAGCCTGCAGTTGCGCACGCGGCGGACCTTCTCGGTGGTGACGAGTCCGGCCTGCTCCAGCACGCCGCGCCGGGTGACATCCGACAGGGCGGCAAAGGTGTCGTCGAGGCGGGCTTGCGTGTACGAAACCATATGGTTCAGTAGGCATCGGCCATCGAATCGACGCAACGGGCCTCTTGCGCTCCCTGTCGAACGACAGTACGTTGCTGCGCCCAGGGGCACAACGATAATGAGAATCCAGGCGCGCTTTGCCAGGGTTTTCCACGGGATACCGTCGTCAGGCAACTGTCTGGAGGCGTCGCCGTGCTAACGGTTCGGCGAGCGGTTCTGGCCGATGCCGCCCCTCTTGCGGCACTTGCAGAGAGCACCTTTCGCGAGACGTTTGCGGCAGACAACTCGCCGGAAGACATGGATCTGCATTGCGCGCAGAACTTCGGCGCGGGGATCCAGGCCCGGGAGATCGCCGATCCACAGCTGCTCACCTTCCTGGCAGAAGTCGAAGGCGCACTGGTGGGTTTCGCGCAACTCCGATTGAGGCACCCGTCGAGCTGCGCGGCGGGCGCCCGTCCTGCTGAACTGCACAGGATCTACGTCGCGAGCCAATCGCATGGGCGGGGTATCGCCCGGAGCCTGACGCGTGAAGTCATTGAGGCGGCAGCCCGGGAGGATTCGGACTGTCTGCGGCTGGGCGTGTGGGAGCACAATCCCACGGCGATCGCGTTCTATCGCAAACACGGTTTTCGCGTTGTCGGCGATCACTCCTTCATGCTTGGCCGCGATCGATAACGCGACCTCATCCTGACGGCGCAAGTCGATGAGCTGCTATCTGTTGCCTGACTGGGCAATACGACCGTCGGCGCGCGGACGCTGATCGCTGTCCCTGGCGGGCAGCCGGAGAGCCCCCCGGACCCGGATGCCGAGGCGGCATAGCTCGAGGAAGTCAGTCGGCACAGGCGGAGATCTTCTTGCACTGCGACAGCGGGCCATGCCCCTTGACAGTCGCAACTGCAGGAGTATCCTGCGCGGCTCGATTTTTGGAGCGTCGCAATGGCGTGTGCAGCGGACATCGTTCGAGTCGCACAGGAACTACCAGGTAACTGACGTTTCGCCCGGGAACGCGCGTCGGCGCAGCCGATGAGAGGCCTCTGGGTGCGAAACCCGAGGCCTTTTTCATTCATGCATCGCCCAACGCATCGATCCCGTTTCCGGCTTGAGGAACGACGCCTCGCACTCGATCTGCCGCGCCTCAGCCTGCAGGCCGATCTTGATTCGCTTGCCGACTCCATGCTGGGCATGCGGGCGATCCAGGCCCTGGATAACGATCCGTCGCTGTTTCCCATTCATCGCGTGCTTCGGTTTGCGGTTCGCCGGCCCCTCGAGGAGGTATTCGACGACCTGGCCCTGCGCGCCGCGCCCCGGGCCCAACGTCTGGAAGTGGGCGCCGTGATTCTCGAGGGCGATGGATTCCTCGCGTCCGCCAGGGGTCGTCGCAAGACGGACTACTCGAGCGGGACCATCGACGTCTGGGCGCGCGATCTCGACCGGCTGCGCGGCGTTGAAGCGGACATTCTGCGCGCTATCGGCGACCAGATGGTGCGCGAGGAGCAGTTCACGATCGACTGGTATTTTCACGGAGGCCACAGCGGTCTCACGAACGTGTCGTTCGAGGAACTGGCCGATCCGGTCCTGATCAATGAAGCCTATCCCGCCATCGTGGAAGGCGTTTCCGCACTCATCGAGCGGTATCTCGCGGCACGCGACACGGTCCTGATCCTGCAGGGACCGCCCGGCACCGGAAAGACGCGACTCGTGCGGGCGATACTCGCGGCGATGTCGAGGCGCAAGCGCGATAGCGCGAACGTCCTTTATACGGCGGATCGCCGTGCGGTCGAGGGTGACGAGATCTTCGTCGAATTTCTCACCGGAGCGCACGATGCCCTCGTCGTCGAGGACGCCGATCACCTGCTCGGTGCCCGCGCGAACGGCAATCCGGACTTGCACCGGTTCCTGACGGTCGCAGACGGGGTCGTCCAGGCGCTGGGCAGAAAGATCGTCTTCACGACCAACCTGCACAACATCGGCGACATCGACGACGCCCTGATCCGTCCGGGCCGCTGCTTTGCAGTCGTGCGCACGCGTGGCCTTTCCCGCGAGGAGGCGGGTCGTTTTCTGGCTGCGCTGGCTGCGGATCGCGAGATCGACGCGGCCGTGATCATCGAACGTGCATTCTCGGGCGGACCGAAGGCGGTCACGCTGGCGGAGCTGTATCGCGCCATCGACACCTGCGCCTGACAGGATCACACTAGCCCGGCATCCCCTGCCAGCCCAGGGGTCCCCGAACGCAGACGACCGCGCAACCGGCCACATAGAGACCGAGGCCGCAGACCGCGTGAGTGACCAGGCTCTGGAGCCGCGCCGCGGCGGGATGAGGCGTGCGGCTCGCGGCGATGCCGGCGCCCATGCCCGGTTGCATCACGAGCCACGGGGCCACCACGGTGCCGATGCAGACCGCGAGCGCGGGTCCGAGCGCCGGGTAATGGATCCAGGCCAGGCCCCAGATACCGAGCAGGATGCCCGCGAACGCGAAACCGATCAGGTAGTGGGCAACCCGCCCGATCAGCTGCTCGCCTCTCACGGGCGCCGACGCGGCAATGCGATCATGGCGAAAGTGCCCGTCCAGCATGTGGCCGAATCAGCGCCCCGCCAGCCCGCAGTCCGGTCGCGCGACGCCGAGCAGGCGCTCCGGCGTGCCGGCCTCGACGCTGCGCTTCTACGAGGAGAAGGGCCTGATCTCGTCGGTCGGCAGGCGCGGCCTGCGCCACGCCGCGGCCTGCCCGGCGCCCAGCCACCTGGAATGCCCGACGTTCCGGCGTCTGCTTGGGATCGCGGCGTCGAGGACGATGGCCCGCGGCAAGAGGGGGCGGGCCAAGGCATCATGGAGGCCAACGCTAGGAGACAGCGGGCATGCACGCCGACACGCTCAAGTACAACCAGTCCCAGCGCGCGCACGAGCGCGAGATCTGCAACCTGCTGGCCCGGGAGATCGAGCGCGCGCTGCCCGAGGCCGAGAACAAGGTCTGGCACGCGCACCCGGTGTGGTTCCTGGATGGCAACCCCGTCGTCGGCTACAGCAAGCTCAAGGACTGCGTCCGCCTGCTCTTCTGGAGCGGCCAGTCCTTCGAGGAAGAGGGACTGAAAGAGGAAGGCAGCTTCAAGGCGGCCGAGGTCCGCTACACTGCGGCCGATGAAGTCAAGCTCCGGGACCTCGCGCGCTGGCTGAAGAAGGCCCGGGACATCCAGTGGGACTACCAGAACCTGATCCGTCGCAAGGGCCGGCTGGTACGGCTGAAGTAGGAACATGAAAAAGGCGCGTGCCAACGCCGGCCCGACTGCATCAGCGCTCATCTCGAAGCGGATCGCCGAGCTCGGCGACTGGCGCGGCAACACGCTCGCGAGGATGCGAAAGCTGATCCGGGAGGCGGACCCGGCCATCGTCGAAGAGTGGAAGTGGATGGGCCCGGTGTGGTCACGTGACGGGATCCTCTGCACCGGGGAGTCGTACAAGAAGGCGGTCAAGCTCACCTTCGCGAAGGGCGCGTCGCTCAAGGACCCTGCCCGCCTCTTCAATTCCAGCCTCGACGGCAAGGTGCGGCGTGCGATCGACATCCATGAGGGTGAGCAGGTCGATGCCGAGGCCTTCAAGGCGTTGATCCGCGCCGCGGTCGCCCTCAATGCATCCGGCGGCAGGCGGTGACGGGTCTCGACGCCTCCGGGGCGTTCCGCGAGCGGCGCAGCCGCACCTGGCGCGCGGTGCGCTGGTGGATCCCGGTCGGCCTCGCCGCCGGCATCGCATTCGCGCTGGTGCCGGGCGGCGAGGACCGCGCGATCAGCCAGAACGAGTTCACGTTCATGATGGGCTGCTTCGTCGTGGTTGCCCTGTCCATCATCATGATGATCGGCGCGGTCACGAAGCATTATCGTTGCCCGAGCTGCAACAAGATCCCGATGACCGGTTCCTTCAAGACCGGCCTGGGCGGGATTTCGTATCGGCGCAGCGTCGACCTCAATCCGACCGAATGCTCGAACTGCGGCGCACTGCTGAAAGCGGGCGCGCAGTCGTCCCGTCAATAGCCGCCCCCTCATGAGTCCGGCCGCCCCAGGCGCAATCGCCCGCTGGCACGAGATCGTCGCGAGCCGGGATCCGCGCGGCCTCGACGCGCTGCTCGCGGAGGAGGTCGTCTTCCACTCCCCGGTCGTGCACACGCCGCAAGCCGGAAAGCCGGTGGCGGCTGCGTACCTGGCCGCGGCGATTTCGGTCCTCGGCGGCGGAACGTTCCGGTACCGGCAGGAGTGGTACGCAGATCGATCGGCCGTGCTCGAGTTCCAGGCCGAGATCGATGGCATCATCGTGAACGGCGTGGACATGATCGCCTGGAACGATGCGGAGCAGATCATGGAGTTCAAGGTGATGATCCGGCCGCTGAAGGCGATACAATTGATTCACCAGAAGATGGCGGAAGCGCTCGCCACGGCGCGATAGCGATGGAAGTGCGTAAAGGCTCCTGCCTCTGCGGCAGCGTGAAGTTCACCGTGACGGGCGACCTCGGGGCGTCCGACGCCTGCCATTGCGTGCAGTGCCGCAAGGCGTCGGGCCACTACTTCGCCTCGGCCAATGTCCCCCGCTCCGCCCTCACGATCGAGGACGGCGGGACACTTGCCTGGTACCAGTCTTCCGCGAAGGTGCGGCGCGGGTTCTGCTCGCGCTGCGGCTCGCCGCTCTTCTGGGACCCTCCTGCACGCGACTGGACCGGGGTCGCGCTCGGCGCGTTCGACACGCCGACCGGCATCAGGCTCGAGAAACACATCTTCGTGTCCGAGAAGGGCGACTACTACGAGATCGCCGACGGCCTGCCGCAGAATCCGCGGTGAGGCGGGACTCGGCGCAATGAACGGACAGGCATGACATGGGCTTCTTCGGTTTCATCGGCTGGCTCATCCTGCTGGTGCTGTGCTGGCCGCTTGCGCTGCTGGCACTCATCCTGTGGCCGATCGTGTGGTTGCTGTCGCTGCCGTTTCGCCTCGTCGGCATCACGTTCGAGGCGCTGTTCGCCTTCCTGAAGGCGGTGCTGATGCTCCCCGCCCGCGTGCTTGGCTACCGCAAGCAGTCATGAACCTGAAGGTGCCGCCCCTGCTGCTCGCGGCGATCTTCGCCGGCGCCATGTACGGCTTCGCGCGCCTCGTCCCGGCGGCAGGCTTCGCCCTGCCGGCCCGCGTGGCCGTAGCGGCGGGCATCGGCATCCTCGGCCTCGCGATCGTCTCCGCGGCGGTGATCTCCTTCCGCACCCACGGGACCACGGTCAACCCGATGACGCCGGCGGCGTCCACGGCGGTCGTGACCGGCGGCGTGTTCCGCTTCTCGCGCAACCCGATGTACCTCGGCATGCTGGTGGCGCTCGCGGGCTGGGCAACCTACCTCGCGAACGTGACGGCTTTCCTGCTGCTGCCGCTCTTCGTCATCTACCTGAACCGGTTCCAGATCCGGCCCGAGGAGCAGGCGCTGCTCGCACGGTTCGGGCCGCCGTACTCGCAATACATGGCGGCCGTGCGGCGCTGGATCTGACGACGGAGGGCCGGGCATGATGCAGACCTGCCGCGGCTCCTGCCACTGCGGCGCCGTGCGCTTCGAGGCCGACCTCGACCTCGAGTCCGGGAGCTTCCGCTGCAACTGCTCGATCTGCCGCCGCACGCGTTTCCGGGTCGCGGTCGCGAAGCCGCAGGGATTCCGGCTGCTCGCGGGCGGGGGCGAGATGACCGGATACCTCTTCAACACGCGGTGGAACCAGCACTTCTTCCGCCGGCGCTGCGGCGTCGGCGACGACGTACCGATCGGGAACATGGTCGGCGTCAACATCGGCTGCCTGGAGGGCGTTTCCGGGGAAAGGCTGTCGAAGATACCGGTCACCCCCGTGGACGGCATGCACCACCGCTGGCAGGACGCGCCGCCATGATCCGCAAGCTCCCCTCCGGCAGGTACCGCCTTTACTCGCGCTCGAAGGACCCGCGCACCGGGAAGCGCCGCAACCTCGGCACCTTCCCGACGCGGGCCGCGGCCGTGAAGCACGAGCGCGCGGTGCAGTTCTTCAAGCGCCGCGGACATTGCTGAGGAGCCCAGTCATGCAGTTCGCTGCCAGGATCGCCGTCGCCGTCGTTGCCCTGCTGCACCTCGGCATCCTCTTGCTCGAGATGTTCCTGTGGAACACGCCGACGGGCCACCGGATCTTCGCGATGACGCCCGAGGTTGCGGCCTCCTCGCAGGTGCTCGCGATGAACCAGGGGCTCTACAATGGCTTCCTCGCCGCGGGCCTCGGCTGGGGCCTCGTCGCGAATCGCCGCGACGTCATGCTCTTCTTCCTCGCCTGTGTCGTCGTCGCGGGCGTCTTCGGCGGCATCACGACGAAGGCGTCGATCCTCGTCACGCAGTCGCTGCCGGCAGTCGTCGCAATCGCGCTGGTGCTGCTGGCCACGCGCAAGGGCTGAGGAGGCCGCCATCTCGTACCAGCTCACGATCAGCGAAAGACCCGGCTACCTGCATTTCACGGTAACCGGCCCGAACATGGCCGAGAACGTCAGCGGCTACCTGCAGTACGTGTTCCGTGAGGCCGAGGCGCGCAACTGTTCGACATCGTCATTGAGGAGCGCCTCACGGGAAGGCGCCTCGAGACCTGGGACGTCTACCAGATCGCGGTGGCGGGCGGAAACCTGCTGGCCGGGCGCATGAACGCCGTGGCCTACGTGTACGTCAACGCGCACGGCGACCTGATGCAGTTCGCCGCGACCGTGCTCGACAACCGCGGCCTGCCAATGAGCGTCTTTGCGACCGTCGCCGAGGCCGAGTCCTGGCTCACCGCGAGGGTCGCACGCTGACATGCGCCTCGAGTGCGGCTCCGGCGTGGTGCGCGACTGGGCAGACTCCGACCGCGAGCCGCTCCTGCGCTTCGCCAACAACCGCAATATCGCGCGCAACATGCGCGACCGCTTCCCGCATCCCTACGGCCCGGCGGAGGCCGACTGGTGGCTCTCGTTCGCGCGCGAGCACCCCGAGGAGGCCGGCTGGGCGATCGAGGTGGACGGCATGGCGGTCGGCGGCATCGGCCTCATCCCGGGCGCGGACGTGCACGCGAAGTCCGCGCACATCGGTTACTGGCTGGGCGAGCCTTACTGGGGCCGCGGCATCATGACGGATGCCGTGCGGCGGGTCACCGGCCACGCCCTGGGCGAGCTCGGCTTCGTCAGGCTCGAAGCGCCGGTGTACGAATGGAACCCGGCGTCGATGCGCGTGCTCGAGAAGTGCGGCTACGTGCGCGAGGCGGTGCTGCGCAAGAGCGTGTTCAAGGAAGGGAGGCTGATCGACAGCATGCTGTACGTGAAGGTGAAGGACTGATGGCCGCCGACGGCGTGTTCCCGCTCGCGGGCGGCTGCGACTGCCGCGCGATCCGCTATCGCATGGAGACGGCGCCGCTGTTCGTGCATTGCTGCCACTGCCGCTGGTGCCAGCGCGAGAGCGGCGCCTCGTTCGCGCTGAACGCGATGATCGAGGCGGACCGCGTGACGCTCATGGGCGGCGAGCCGGAACTGGTGGACACGCCCTCCGCGAGCGGCCGCGGCCAGCTGATCGCGCGCTGCCCGAAGTGCCGCATCGCGGTGTGGAGCCACTACGCGGGAGGCGGCCGCGCGGTCTGCTTCGTGCGCGTCGGCACGCTCGATGTGCCCGACCACCTGCCGCCCGACATCCATATCTACACCTCGTCGAAGCAGCCCTGGGTCGTGCTGCCGCCGGGCGTGCCGGCCGTGCCCGAGTACTACGACCGGCAGCAGCACTGGCCGAAAGAGGCGCTCGAGCGCGCCGAGGCGCTGCGCGCCAGGCTCGCGGCGCAGAAGGGCTGACCGTGGGCGCGCGGCCGTGATCCGTGAAGTCCGGTCCGCCGATGCCCCGCGCATCGCCGCGATCTACAACCACTACGTTCGCGAGACGGTCGTCACCTTCGAGGAGGAGCCGGTCACCGACGCCGAAATGGCGCGGAGGATCGGGGAGACCGCCGCGGGCTGTCCCTGGCTCGTCTGGGTGGAAGGCACCGACGTCCGGGCCTACGCGTATGCCTCGTCGTGGAAGCGCCGCTCGGCATACCGGCTGACGGCCGAGAGCACGATCTATGCCGCACCCGACGCGACCGGCCGCGGCATCGGCTCCCGGCTCTACCCGGCGCTGATCGTCGCCATGCGCAAGCGCGGCCTGCATTGCGCCATCGGCGGGATATCGCTGCCGAACCCCGCGAGCATCGCGCTTCATGAGAAACTGGGCTTCGTCCCGATCGGCGCCTTCCGCGAGGTGGGCCTCAAGTTCGGGCGCTGGGTGGACGTCGGCTACTGGGAGCTGCTATTCGCATGAACGACTCGAACACCAAGGGCATGGTCATCCTCGGCGGCTCCCTGTTCGCCGGACTCGTCGCGCTCGGCCTGCTGCTCGGCAACGCCGCGATGCGCGTGAAATCCCTCGAGCGCACGGTCGCGGTGAAAGGCCTCTCGGAGCGCGAGGTGCCGGCCGACATCGCGATCTGGCCGCTGACGTTCCGCGAGGCGAGCAACGACCTCAATGCCCTGTTCGAGTCGATCCAGCGCAAGAATGCGCAGATCGCGGAGTTTCTCGCCGGCCACGGCATCGCGAAGGAGGCCGTCACGATCTCCCCGCCCAACGTCACCGACCGCCACGCGCAGGCCTACGGCGACACGGCGAACATCGCCTACCGCTACACGGGCGGCTCGACGGTCACGGTGTATTCGAGCGACGTCGAGGCGGTGCGCAATGCGATGAGAGACGTCATCGCGCTCGGCAAGAAGGGCGTCGCGCTCTCCGGCGAGGACTACCAGAACCAGACCCAGTTCGTGTTCTCGGGCCTCGCGGAACTGAAGCCCGCCATGATCGAGGAGGCGACCCGGAACGCGCGCGCGGTGGCCGAGAAGTTCGCGGCGGATTCCGAAAGCCGGCTCGGCAAGATCAGGAGCGCCTCGCAGGGCCAGTTCTCGATCGAGAACCGCGACAGCACCACGCCGCACATCAAGAAGGTGCGCGTGGTGTCGACCGTCGAGTATTACCTCGCGGACTGAGCCCATGCCCGAGCACGCGACGACCGACGCCGAGATCGCCGACTGCTACGACGTGATGGCGGAACTGCGCCCGCACGTTTCCCGCGAGCGCTTCCTGCCGCTGGTAAAGTCCATGCACGCCGACGGCTACCGCCTCGCCTGCATCAGCGAGGGCGGGCGCGTGGTCGCGGTGGCGGGCTACCGGCTGTCCCGCAACCTGTTCTACGGGCGCACGCTCTACGTGGACGACCTGGTGACGGCGGAGACCGAGCGCTCGAAGGGCCATGGCAAGACGCTGCTCGGCTGGCTCAGGCAGCTCGCGATCGAGAGCGGCTGCGACGCCTTCCACCTCGATTCCGGCGTGCAGCGGAAACGTGCGCACCAGTTCTACTTGCGGGAAGGGATGGAACTCTCGAGCTACCACTTCAGCACGCGCTTCCGCGCGCCCTGAAGCGGGATCCCGCCGTGGCATCGCCGATCGCGGCACCCCGCGTCCTGACCGGCCCCGCGCTCGCCGAAGGCGCGCGCGAGCTCGCGCGCCGCGACCCCGACCTCGCCGCCATCCTCGAGCGCCACGGCACGCCGCCCATGTGGGGGCGCCGGCCCGGCTTCGCGACGCTCGTGCACATCGTGCTCGAGCAGCAGGTGTCGATCGCGGCGGCACGGACCCTCTTCCGCCGCATCGGCGCCGCCCTCGGCGGCATGACGCCCGCGAACGTCGCGGCCTGCGGCGTGCGCGGCCTGCGCCGGCACGGCATGACGCGCCAGAAGGCCTCGTACTGCCACGGGCTCGCGACGGCGGTGCTGGCGGGCGGGCTCAACCTTGCCGCGATCGCGCGCGCCCCCGACGACGAGGGCCGACAGGAGCTGCTTCAGCTTCGCGGCATCGGGCCCTGGAGCGTGGACATCTACTACCTGATGGCGCTGCGCCGCCCGGACGTGTGGCCGGACGGGGACCTGGCGCTGGCCGCCGCGCTCCATGACGTAAAACGCCTGCGGCGGCGGCCCGACGGCGTGGCGCAGCGGCGGATCAGCTCAGCATGGGCCCCGTGGCGTTCCGTCGCGGCGCGGTTACTATGGCAGCACTACCTCGGGAGGTAAGCATGCAACGCAAGGCTTCCGCCGCCTGGCAGGGCGGCATCCGTGACGGCAAGGGCACGATCTCGACCGAGAGCCGGGTCCTCGTTTCCAGCCCCTACTCATTCAGCACGCGCTTCGAGGGCGCGCCGGGCACTAACCCCGAGGAGCTGCTCGCCGCGGCGCACGCGGGCTGCTTCTCGATGGCCCTCTCGCTGATGCTCGGCGACTCCGGCATCCGCCCGGAGCGCATCGACACGACCGCGACCGTGACGCTCGAGAAGCAGGAGGCCGGGTTCACCATCACCAGGGTGCATCTCGACGTCTCCGTGCGCGCGGCGGGCGCCGACGCCGGCCGGTTCGACGCCGCGGCGAAGAAAGCCAAGGAGAACTGCCCGCTCAGCAAGGTGCTGCGCGCCGAGATCACGATGGACGCCAAGCTCGTGGCATGAGCCTGACGCCGTTTCACCTGGCGATCCCGGTCGCAGACCTCGCCGCGTCGCGCGCGTTCTACGGCGGCCTGATCGGCTGCGCAGAGGGGCGCAGCGCTGAGACCTGGGTGGACTTCGACTTCTTCGGCCACCAGCTCGTCTGCCACCTGGCCGAGCTCAAGGACCGGCGGCGCGAGCCGCGCGCGGTGAACCCGGTGGACGGGCACGACGTGCCGGTGCCGCACTTCGGCATGGTGCTCGAGATGGCGGACTGGGAAGCGCTCGCCGCGCGGCTGCGCGGCGCGGGCGTCGCCTTCATCATCGAGCCGCACATCCGCTTCCACGGCCAGCCCGGCGAGCAGGCCACGATGTTCCTGCTGGACCCCTCCGGCAACGCGCTCGAGTTCAAGGCGTTCCAGGACATCGCGGGGCAGCTCTTCGCAAGGTGAGCCGCGTGGCGCACGGGCGCCTTACGGCGGCGGTTGCTGCGGCGGCGGTGGCTGGGGCGTCGGCTCCCGCGGGGGCCCCTGTGGCGCGGCCGCGTACCTGCCCCGGCCACGCACGCGATTGACCATGTTGGCCGCCGTCGCGCGCAGCTTGCGCAGCCAGTGCCGCGCCCAGGCGAACTCGAGCCCCAGCACGCCGAGGCCGATCGGGACCACGACGACCGCGGGGCCCGGGAGCACGATCATCGCGACGCCGAGCGCGACGATCGTGCCGCCGATCACCGCAACGACGATGCGCCGCGCCCAGCGATACGTGATGTGGCGCCGCAGCCAGGCGCGCAGCCGCCCCCTCATGCGAACCCCGCCCGCGCGAGCGCGCGGTCATGCACGCGCGAGAGCGTGAGCACGGCGAGGGTCGCACCGACGGCGGCCAGGAACATGTCCCACTGCGTGTCCCAGACGTCGCCCTGGGTGGCGAGGAAGGAATCGGCCGCGATGCCGGCGGCCTCCGCCACCCACCACTCGAGGAACTCGTACATCGCGCTGATGGCGAGGCAGGTCATGACCGTGAGGAAGCCGAGCCAGCCGCCGCTCTTGAGCGGCGACAGGCGCTTCAGGATCTCGCGCACCGCGATCGCCGGCACGAAGCCCTGCAGGAAATGGCCGAAGCGGTCGTAGTGATTGCGCGAGAAATCGAACAGGTCCTGCGCCCAGAACCCGACCGGTACGCGCGCATAGGTGTAGTGCGAGCCGAGGATCAGCACCAGGCAGTGGAAACCGATCAGCCAGTAGAGCATCGGCGTCAGCGGGAAGCGGCGCGCCGTCAGGTACAGGAGCGGCAGCGCGATCGCGACCGGAAAGATCTCGAGGTACCAGGTGAGGCGGTCGTGCGGCTCCAGGCCCGAGAGCGCGAGCGCCGGGATCACGATCGCGGTGATCCAGACGAGGTGCCGCGGCCACGCAAATGCCTTCGGCATCAGGCGCCCCCGAGGAATGACTCGATGAGCCGCGCGACGGCGCGCGGCTCCTCATGATGCAGCATGTGCCCCGCCCCGGCCACATGCTCGATGCGAAGCCCCGGCACCAGCGGCCGGAAGGTCTCGATGCCGCCCTCCAGGCCGAGCCGCGCGACGAGCTCGGACTGGTCGCCCACCGCAAGCAGCACCGGCACCTCGATGCGCCGCCAGCAGGCCTCCATCTCCTCGCGGCGGTAGAGGTAGGGGTTCACGAGCCGGTGCGCGGGGTCCGCGAGCAGCCGCACGCCGCCCCCGGGCTTCGGGGCACTCCAGCAGGCGGCGACCCATTCCGCGCGCTCGAGCGGCAGGCGCGGGTTGCGCTTGCGGATGCGGCCGGCGAGCTCGGCAACGTCCGCGTAATCACCGAACTCGGCGGCCTCGCGTAGCTGGTCGAGCCACTTCCCGACGCGCGCCGGCGCCTGGTCGGGCGTCGTGCGCGGCAGGCCGAAGCCCTCGAGATTCACGAGCGCGCGCACGCGCGCCGGCCGCACGCCCGCGTAGATCATCGCGACATTCGCGCCCATGCTGTGGCCGACGAGGCGCGCAGGCGCGCGCGGGCAGAGTGCGTCGATGAACGCCTCGAGGTCGGCATAGTAGTCCGGGAACCAGTAGCAGCCGCCCGGCGCGCGCGCGCTGTGGCCGAAGCCGCGCCAGTCGATGGCGACCGCGGGAAGCGTTGGCGCCAGCTCATCGGCGACGAACTGGAAGGTGGCGGCCGCGTCCGCATAGCCGTGCAGGAACAGCACCGGGTCGTCCGAGTCCGGGCCCCAGCGGACCAGGTGGTGCGCGAGCCCGCGGAAGTCGCGCGTCTCGTGCCGGGGCGGCCGGCGCGGCTCGTATGCCATCAGCCCGTCGCCAGCCGCTGCACCAGCAGCTTGTCTACGCGCCGGCCGTCCATGTCCACGACCTCGAAGCGCAGCCCGCGCCAGCGGAAGTGCTCGCCGGTCGCCGGCAGGTGCCCGAGCTGCGCGAGTACGAAGCCGGCGAGCGTCGAGTAGTCGTCGCCCGAGCGCATGTTGCCGGCGCCGAGCAGCCGCTCGACGTCGTCGATCGGCATCATGCCGTCGATCAGCCACGACTTCTCGTCGCGCACGACGGCCTCGGGCGCCTCCTCGCTCGCCGCCTCTGGCAGCTCGCCCGCGATCGCCGTCAGGATGTCGGTGGGCGTCACGACGCCCTCGATCGACCCGTGCTCGTCCACGATCACCGCGAAGTGCACCTTCGACTCGCGGAAGAGCTCCAGCAGGCGCAGGATGCGCGTGGACTCGTGCACGATGAGCGGCGCGCGCACGCGCGTGGCCAACTCGCCCGAGGCGGAGTCGCCGAGCCATTCGGCGAGGTCGCCGGTCAGCACGATGCCGACGAGCTCGTCGAGCTCGCCGCGGCACACGGGATAGCGCGAGTGGCCGCTGGTGCGCACCGCGTTCCAGACGGTCTTGCGGTCGTCGCCGGCATCGAGCCACACGACGTCGCCGCGCGGCACCATGATGCTGCGCACGGTCCGGTCGGGCAGCCGCAGCACGCCCTCGATCATCTGGTGCTCGGCGACGTGGAACACGCCCGTCTGCGTCGCCTCCTCGATCATCGAGCGGATCTCCTCCTCGCTGACGCCGCGGGTCGTGGACTTGCGCAGGCCGAGCAGCCGCGCGACGAAGTTGGTCGAGCCCTGCAGCACCCAGACGAAGGGCGACGACAGCCAGGCGAGGAACTCCATCGGCCGCGCGAGCGCCGAGGCCATGGCCTCCGGGTTCGTGAGCGCCCAGCGCTTCGGCACCAGCTCGCCAATCACGAGCGAGAGGTAGGTGACGGCGACGACGACCACGAAGTAGGACACCGTGTCGAGGTACTCGACGACCGGCGCCATCGGCTCGAGCTGCGCGAGCGAGGCGGCGAGCGGCTCGGCGAAGTGCACGCCGGAGTACACGCCCATGCCCACGCCGATCAGCGTGATGTAGAACTGCACCGTCGAGAGGAAGCGCGTCGGCTCGTCGAGGAGCCTGAGCGCCGCGCGCGCGCCGCCGCTGCCCGCGAGCGCGAGCTGCTTGAGCCGCGTGTTGCGCGAGGAGAAGACCGCGAGCTCGGCCATCGCGAACAGGCCGTTCACGACGATGAGCGCCATCAGGATGAGGAAGTAGGCCAGCATCGTGCGCCGGGGGCGCCGGCCAGGACCATTTTAGCAGCTACGGCCGGGGCGCATCCGGCGCGGCGATTCCCGCCTCGTACCAGCGTCTCGAAGCGTTCACGGCCCGCACCACGGCGAGCATCACCGGGACCTCGATCAGCACGCCGACGACCGTCGCGAGCGCGGCACCCGAGTCGAGGCCGTAAAGGCTCACCGCGACCGCGACCGCCAGCTCGAAGAAATTCGAGGCGCCGATCAGCGCCGAGGGCCCGGCCACGCAGTGCGCGACGCCGAGGCGCCGGTTCAGCAGGTAGGCCAGGGAGGAGTTCAGCAGCACCTGGATCAGGATCGGTACGGCGAGCAGCAGGATCACCAGTGGCTCGGCGAGGATGCGCCGGCCCTGGAAGGCGAACAGCAGCACGATGGTCACGAGCAGCGCGGCGATCGACCACGGCGCCATGCCGCGGATCGCGGCCTCGTAGGCCGCCTGGCCGCGGCGCATCAGGCGGCGGCGCCAGGCCTGCGCGATCGCGAGCGGCACCACGATGTAGAGCGCGACCGACAGCAGCAGTGTCTCCCACGGCACCATGATGGAAGCGACGCCGAGCAGCAGGGCGACGATGGGCGCGAACGCGAACACCATGATGAAGTCGTTGAGCGCGACCTGCGTCAGCGTGAAGTTCGGCTCGCCGTCCGCGAGGTTGCTCCAGACAAACACCATCGCGGTGCAGGGCGCCGCCGCCAGCAGGATGAGGCCCGCGACGTAGCCGTCCTGCTGGTCCGCCGGCAGCCAGTCGGCAAAGAGGTGGCGGATGAAGATCCAGGCCAGCAGCGCCATCGAGAAGGGCTTGATGGCCCAGTTGACGAGGAGCGTCACGCCGATGCCGCGCCCGTGCCGGCGCACCTCGTGCAGGCTGCCGAAGTCCACCTTCACGAGCATCGGGATGATCATCACCCAGATGAGCGCCCCGACCACGAGATTGACGCGCGCGATCTCGAGGCCCGCGACCGCCGCGGCAACGCCCGGCGCGAACTGGCCGAGCGCGATGCCCGCCGCGATGCCGGCGAGCACCCAGAGCGTGAGCCAGCGCTCGAAGAACCCGAGCCTGGCCGGCGCGCGGTTCATGGCGCCGGCGGCATCGCGGCGCCGATCCGGTCCAGTTCGTGCTTGATCCGCAGGCGGTCGAACGAGGCAGGCGGCAGGCTCACGAGCATCCGGATGCGGTGCTCGAGTGCGCGGAAGGCCTCGCGGAAGGCCTGCATCTTCTGCGCATCGCTGCCGGTTACGGCGGCCGGATCCAGGACGCCCCAGTGCGCGGCCAGCGGCTGGCCGGGCCACACCGGGCAGACCTCGCCCGCCACCTGGTCGCAGACCGTGATGATGAAGTCGAACTCCGTCGCGCCTGCTTTCGCGAACTCGTCCCAGCTCTTGCTGCGCGCGCCCGCGGCGTCGATCTTCATCTGCGCGAGCAGATCGAGCGCCAGCGGGTTGACGCGGCCGGTCGGGAAGCTGCCGGCGCTGTACGCGCGGAAGCGGCCGCGGCCCAGGTGGTTCAGCAGCGACTCGGCGAGGATGCTGCGCGCGCTGTTCCCCGTGCAGAGGAAAAGCACGTTGAAGACGCGCGCGGCCTCCCCGCCCATGCGCGGCCCTTCAGCGCAGGCAGCAGGCCCCTTCGCCGCAGGCGCTCGCCTGCTTCGGCGCCGGGCCGTGGTCGTCGCCGTAGTGCTCCACTGCGCCCAGCGTGTGGAACGACTCCCAGGGGATGCCCTGCGGGTCCACGGTCCAGTGCTTGTCGGAATGCGCGTAGCAGCACTTGGCGCCGGGCTCGTCCTCGATGGCGGCGCCTGCGGACTCGAGGCGGCCGCGGATCTCGGCGAGCTCCTCCGCCGAATCGGCCTGCAGGCCCAGGTGCTCGATTCCTCCGCGGTCGCGGCCGGTCGAAATCGCGAAGTTGATACGCGGGTCCTCGATCATCCACTTCGCGTAGTCTTGCTTGACGACGGCGGGTTCCGCGCCGAACAGGCGCGAATAGAAGGCCTTGCTGCCTTCGAGGTCCTGCACGGACACGTGGACGTGGAAGCGTTTCATGCGGTTCTCCTGGTGGGTGACTTGCGCGCCGGGGCCCGCGCGGGTGCGCAGGCGGCGCCGCCGCAGCAGTTTTCGGTGAGGAAGTCCACGAGCGACTGCATCGCGTCGTAGGCCGCCGAGTAGTACACGAACCGCCCCTGCTGGCGCGAGCGCACCAGCCCCGCCTGCGCGAGGCCGCGCAGGTGGAACGAGAGCGCGGGCGGCGAGATGCCGAGCCGTTCCGCAAGCACTCCCGCGGCGAGCCCGTCCGGCCCCGCCTGCACGAGGTGGCGGAAGGCATCCAGGCGGCTCGCCTGGGCGAGCGCGGCAAGCGAGGCGACGGCGCGGTCCCGGTTCATGGTTCAATATTTAAATAAACATTTAATTACCTGTCAAGGGATTCCGTGAACCGGTCGGTTGCGGCGCGTCCTGCCGCGCCGCAAGATGCCGGCGAGGTCCCGCTTGCCCACACGCGACGCTTCGCGCCGGCTGATCGCCGGTTCCGCCATCATTGGCTCGATCGGCACCTTCGGGCTGCACGTGCTGCTGCCCGCGCTGCCCGCGATCGCCACCGCCATGCAGGTGCCGGCGGCCGCGGCGCAGCTGCTGATCAGCCTGTCGATCGTCGCGATCGCGTCCGGAAACCTGGTGATCGCCCCCCTCTCCGACCGCTATGGCCGCCGGCGTATCGTGCTCGCTTCGCTCGCGCTCTTCATCGCGGGCAGCCTTGCGGGAATCGTGGCGCCCTCGCTCGAGCTGCTGGTGGCCGCGCGCGTGGTGCAGGCCTTCGGCGGCGGTGCGGCGATGTCGGTCATGCGGGCGACCATCCTCGACCATTTCGGGGCGGCGAAGGCGGCCGGCGCGCTCGCCGCCACCGCCACCGCCATCCTGCTCGCGCCGATGTTCGCGCCGATGCTGGGCGGCCTCGCGATCGAGTGGCTGGACTGGCGTGCGCCGTTCGCGCTCTCGGGCCTGCTGGGCGCGGCCGTGCTCTGGTTCGCGGCCAGGAACCTGCGCGAGACGCGGCCGCCCGATCCCGCGGCCGGACCCTCGCTGCGCTTCTGGGACAATTACCGCCGGCTGCTCGGCGCGCGCGAGTACCTGAGCTACCTCGTGTTCGGGTCCTGCATGGTCAGCATGATCTACACCTTCGTGACCGGTGCGCCCTACGTCGCGATCGAGGAGCTCGGCGTCACGCCCGCGAAGTTCGGATTGCTGCTCTTCTTCCCGGCGCTCGCCTCGTTCGCGGGGTTCATCCTCGCGGCGCGCGTGACGAACCGCGTCGGCGGCTGGCGCATGATGAAGGCCGGCGCGATGATCGCGGCCGTGGGCACGGTGTCCATGGCCGCATTCGCGCTCGCGGGCATCTGGCATCCGCTCGCGTTGTTCGTGCCGGGCATGCTGATCGGGTTCGCGAACGCGATCGCGGCGCCCTCCTCCACCATCGGCGCGATCTCGCGCGATCCCGCGATCGCGGGCGCGGCCTCTGGACTCCTGGGCTTTCTGCAGCTCGTGACGGCGGCCGCGGCGACGCAGGTGGTGGCGTCATTCACGCCGCACACGCCGGTGCCGCTTGCGGTGGTCCTGCTGGTGTTGTGCCTGGTCGCGCTGCTGGCGCTGCGCCCGATCGGCAAGCTCAGCGCTGGACAGAAATAGGGACAGAAATAGGGGACGCACCCCTATTTCGGCAGCGCCAAAATAGGGATGCGTCCCCTATTTCCCTATTTCCTGTTGTCAGGCTTCGGCGTAGGCGGAACCGGCGGCGCTCGCGCCGACACGGTAGCGGAAGCGGACGGTGCCGAAGGTGACGACGTCGCCGTCCTCGAGCTTTGCGTAGCGCACCTGGATGCCATTGACGTAGACGCCATTCCGGCTGTTCGCGTCGACGATCGTGGCCTCGCCATTCCGCAGCGTCAGCATCGCGTGCAGGCGGCTGACGGTCGGCTCGAGGATGCGCAAGTCGTTGTCGTGGGTGCGGCCGATGTTGATGCGCGGGCGCGTGATCTCGTGCGCGACGCCCACCAGGTCGAGACCGATCAGGTAGCGGCGCACCGCGGGCGCGGCCTGCGCGTCCTCCCTGCGCGCGATGCGGATCGCGGGCAGCTCGGCGGTGGCCTCGATCGGGACCGCGGTCGCGGCATTTTCCTCGACCGGCGCCACCACTTCCTCGACGACCGGCGCCGCTGCCACTTCCGGTGCCGGCTCCGGCGCGGCCTCGTCCTCGAGCACGATCATCGCAGGCTCCGGCCCCTGCGCCGTCGCCGCCATGCTGACGTCGTGCAATTCCGCGGTGAGGCTCGCGCGCTCGAGCGTCATGGTCGCGATCTTCGCGCTCAGTTCCTCGATCTTCTGTTCGCGCTCGGCGAGCAGTTCGTCGCGCTCCGCGAGGCTCATCAGCAGGCTCTCGACCCGCTTCTGCCAGCGCAGCCGCTCGGCGGCGTGCGCCGCCGCGGCCTCGATCGCGCGCTCGCCCGCCACGTGGCGGCCGAGGTCGAAATGCGTTTCGGTGAAGAGCTCGAGATCGTCGCCCGCGGGCGAGGCGTCCGCCGGCGGGATGTCCCCGCCGAGGTCCTCGATCAGGATGGGGGCGTCATCGAGGTCGGCGATGGGCGTTGCCATCTCCCACTCCGGGTGATCGATCAGCCGCTGCGGCCCGGTCAGTTCGATGTGCTCGACGAGCTGCGTGACGTCCTCGGCCACGATGCCGTCGTCAGCGCCCGCGTCCCCTTCCTGCTTGTCCATGGCAGCCATTATTCCTCATTCTGATGAAACTCACACAACGCATTGATCCGGTTGATTATGTCGTAACATCAGGCCCATGCCACAGGTCTGGATGCTGTCGCTCAGCCAGGCGCTCTGCATGTCGGGCAGCTTCCTGCTGGTGATGCTGGGGGGCATCATCGGCGCCGGCCTCGCGCCCTCGCCGGCGCTCGCCACGCTTCCCGTCTCCGTGCTGATCCTCGGACTCGCCACGTCGGTGCTGCCCTCCGGGGCGCTGATCCGCCGCTACGGGCGGCGCGCCGTATTCACCGCGAGCGCGGTCCAGGCAGCCATCGGCTGCGTGGTCGCCGGCGCCTCGATCATGGCCGGAAGCTTCGCCGGGTTCTGCGCCGCCGCCTTCCTGATGGGCGCCAACAACGCGGTCGTCATGCAATACCGCTTCGCGGCCGTCGAATATGTCGAATCGGCGCGAGCGAGCCGGGCGATCTCGATCGTCATGAGCGGCGCGCTCGCCGCCGCCTGGCTCGGCCCGGAGATCGCCGTGCGCGCCGCCGACCTCGTCGCCGGCGCCGAGTACGCGGGTTCCTTCTTCGCGAGCGGCGGGCTCTACCTGCTGTCGGCGCTGCTGCTCGCGCGGCTGGCGCCGTCCACGGTGCCGCTCACCTCCGCGACCGACGCGCCGCGCCCGCTGCGGGAGATCGCCGCCCAGCCGGACTTCCGCGTCGCGGTGCTCGCGGCGCTCGTCTCCTATGCGGTGATGAGCTTCGTCATGACGGCGACGCCGATCAGCATGCACGTGGTGGACGGTCACGCCGAGATCGCGACCGCGCGCGTGATCCAGGCGCACCTGCTCGCCATGTACCTGCCCTCGCTCGCCTCGGGATGGATCATCGGGCGCTTTGGCGACCGGCCGGTGATTGCTGCCGGCGCCGTGCTCATGAGCGCCTGCGTCGCGATCGCCGCGTTCGCGGGCCACGCCGTGCTGCACTATTTCTGGGCGCTGGTGCTGCTCGGCGTCGGCTGGAACTTCATGTTCATCGCCGCGACCACGCTGCTGACGCGCACCTACCGGCCGCACGAGCGCATCCAGGCGCAGACGCTGAACGACTTCCTGGTGTTCGGCGCGCAGGCCGCGGCCTCGCTCGCCGCTGGCGCCGCGCTCGCGACCATCGGCTGGCAGGCGCTCAACCTGACGACGCTGCCGGCGATCGCGGCGGTGCTCGCCGCCATCGCACTCACGCGCCGCCCGCGCGAGCGGGAGCCGGCCGGGCCGGCGGCGGGCTAACGGTCCAGGAAGCCGCGGATCTGGGCGACGACGGCGGGCGCCGCGTCTTCCGCGCATTGCGCGGGATCCGACGCGAGCTGCAGCAGGGGCTTCGAACTCGCCGCCTGCGGTGCGGGGCCCGCGATCAGCAGCCGCCGCACCTGCAGCGGGCGCAACGCCGCCAGCTCGAACGCCGCCTGCGCGCCGCGGCCGGAGCCCAGCACGTCCACCTCGCGCAGGCCGAGCGCGTCGAGCAGGTCGGCAAGCGCCGCGGCATGGTTCGCAACCGAAGGCCGCGCGGGGCCATCGGAGTTGCCGCTGCCCGGCAGGTCGGGCGCGTAGATCGAGCGGTCGGACGCGAGCCGCGCGGCCACGTGGCGGAATCCCGCGCCACTGCCGCCGTCGCCGTGCAGCATCACGAGCGGCGTGCGCTCGTCGAAGCCACCGCTCTGCGGATAGGCGGTCGTGACGTGAAGCTGGCCGTAGCGGCAGTCGATGTAGAGGCGGCGCAGCTGCACCGCATCCGCCTTCCCGTGCGTCTTTCGTGTCGCCATACCTGCCCTGTCACTGTCGCTGCCGCTATCATGGTGCATCAAGGAGCCGTTCATGCCCAAGTCCCTGCGCACAGTTCAGGCGATCGCCCTCCTCACGGGCGCCTTTGCCCAGGCCGCGCTGGCGGACGGGCCCGGCCAGCAGGCGGCCTTCGAGCGGCTCAAGGCACTCGCCGGCGACTGGGCGGGGCGCATGGAGGACCCGCTCTCGGGACCGCCCGCGACCCTGCGCTACGAGGTGGACAGCGGGGGAACCGCCGTCATCGAGCGGCAGAACACGGGCCAGAGCTTCGAGTCCGTGATCGTCTATTACCTCGCCGACGGCAAGCTGCGCGCGACGCTCTACAGCGGCGCCGGTAATCAGCCCAGCTACCGGTTCGGCAAGGACTCGACCGCGGACCTGCTGCTGCTCGAGCTGGACGGCGGCAGCGGTTTCGATCCGGCCCGCGACGGGCACGTGCACCGCGGCGAGATCCGCATGCTGTCGCAGGACCGCATCGAGCAGCGCTGGTTCCATTACGTCGGGCCGAAGGAACAGGGCGTGACGCACTGGTTCCTCGAGCGCGTGCCGGCGGCGCCCGTCGCGCCGCCGCCGGCCCCGGTCGCGCCGCCGCCGGCCCCCGCAGCCGCGCCGGCACCGGAGAAGGGACCGGCGACCACGCCTGAAAGGCCGGTCGCGCCCGCGCCTCCCGCCGCGAAGTAGCGGCGCCGCGCGGATCAGTACTCGTCGTACTTGCGTGCCTGGCCGCGCACCCGCGCGGCCGGGTATTTCTCCTCGTTCTTCGCGAACTTCGCCTCCGCGGCCGCGAGCAGGTCGATGTCGAGGCGATCCGCGATGCGCACGAGGTACCACAGCACGTCCGCGAGCTCCTCGGCCGCGCGGCGGCGGAGCGCCTCGTCGGCGGCCCCGCTCTGTTCCTCCGTGAGCCACTGGAAGAGCTCGGCGAGCTCGGCGGCCTCGACCGAGAGCGCCATCGCCAGGTTCTTGGGGCTGTGGAACCTGTCCCAGTCGCGCTCCGCGACGAAGGCGCGCTGACGCCGCTTCAGTTCACCGAGATCGCGCATGCCGACACTGTCCGCCATCCACCCTTGCGGCGCAACGGTCTGAATGCGCGCCGGAACGGGTTTGCCAGCGCTCTGCCCCGACCGGCAGAATCACGGCCACGCAAAGAATGCCGCTGCCGGCGGCACCAGGGAGCCTCCGATGATCCTTGCGCAGCGACTGCCCGCGGCCGCCATGCTGCTCGCGCCCGCCCTCGCCTCCGCCCAGGCCGCGCCGCTCTCGGCCGAGACGATGTGGCAGCTCGCGCGCATCGGCAATCCCGCGCTGTCGCCCGACGGGCGCGAGGCGGTGTACGCCGTCACGAACTACGACGAGGAGAAGGACAAGGGCGAGGCCGACCTCTACGTGGTTGCGACCGCGGGCGGCGAACCGCGCCGCCTCACCAGCATGGCCGGCAATGAGTCGGAGCCCGCGTGGAGCCCGGACGGGCGCTTCATCGCCTTCGTCGCGAAGCGCGGCGAAGACAAGGCATCGCAGCTCTACCTGATCCCGACCGACGGCGGCGAGGCGGTGAAGGTCGGCGACATCCCGACCGGCGTCGCGACGCCCAGGTGGTTCCCGGATTCCTCGCGCATCGCCTTCATCTCCCGCGTGTGGCCCGACCTCGCCTGGGACAAGGCGAAGGAACGGGTCGAGGAGCGGGAGAAGTCGAAGATGAAGGCACAGGCCTGGGACCGCGTGCCGGTCACCTACTGGGACCACTTCGTGGACGAGCGCCAGGCCCACGTGTTCTCGATCGCGCGCGAAGGCGGCACGCCCGTCGCGATCACGCTCGGGACCGGCTTCGAGCTCTCCCGCCGCGAGACCGGTGCGTCCTCCTACGACATCTCGCCGGACGGCGCCGAGGTCGCCTTTGCCTCCGACATCGACCCGACCGGCACGGACCCGAACTTCGACGTCATCGTGGTTCCCGCGACCGGCGGCACCGCGAAGAACCTGACGACCGACAACGCGGCCAACGACGGTACGCCCGCGTACAGCCCGGACGGCCGGTACCTGCTCTATACGCGCCAGACGATCAAGGGCTTCTACGCCGACTCGCGCCAGGCCTGGCTGATCGACCGCCGCGACGGCTCGCGCCGGCGGCTCGCCGCGGACTGGGACCGCTCGCTGGAGGACTTCGTGTGGGCGCCGGACGCGAGATCGCTGTACGCGCCCATCGACGACGCGGGCACGCAGCGCATCCACCGCGTGGACGTGGCGACCGGCCGGCACCTGGCCGTGACGGGCGCATCGTCTTTCTCGGGGCTCGGGATCGCGGGCAAGCCCGCGACGATGGTGGCGATCCGCCAGTCGTTCAGCGAGCCGCCGACGCTCGTGAAGGTGGCCCTGCGCGACGGTGCGGCAACGAAGCTCTCGAACCACAACGACGCGCTGCTCGCGAATGTCTCTTTCGGCAACGTCGAGAGCGTGACCTACCCGGGCGCGGGCGGCGCCGACATCCAGATGTGGGTGATCTACCCGCCGGGATTCGACCCGTCGAAGAGGTATCCGCTGTACTTCCTGCTGCACGGCGGCCCGCACAACGGGATCACGGACTCGTGGACCTTCCGCTGGAACGCGCACATCTTCGCGGGCTGGGGCTACGTGACGGCGTGGCACAACTTCCATGGCTCGAGCGGCTTCGGCCAGGCATTCGCGGATTCCAACAACCCGGACCGCATCACCAAGCCCTACCAGGACACCATCCGCGCGGCGGAGTGGTTCATGCAGAAACCGTGGATCGACCGCGAGCGCATGGTCGCAGGCGGCGGCAGCTACGGCGGCTTCCTCGCGGCCACGCTGCTCGGGCGCGAGCACCCGTTCCAGGCGCTGATCGCGCACGCGGCCGTGTACAACGAGTTCACGCAGTACGGCGCCGACTACGGCGCCGGCCAGCGCCGGCATTTCGAGGCCTGGGAGCGGCCGGAGGAATTCGCGCGCTACTCGCCGCACACGAATGCCGGCAACTTCAACACGCCGACGCTCGTGATCCACGGCCAGCTCGACCAGCGCGTGCCGTTCAACAACGGCATGGAGCTGTTCCAGACGTTGCAGAACCGCGGCGTGCCGAGCCGGCTGGTCTACTTCCCGGACGAGAACCACTGGGTCCTGAAGCGGCAGAATTCGCTGTACTGGTACCGCGAAACGAAGGACTGGCTGGCGAAGTACGCGCCCGCCGGCGACCGCTGAACACACGGAGCAATTCATGAATCGCACCCGTCGAAACGTCCTCAAGGCCGGCGCCGCCACTGCCCTCGCACTCGCGGCCGGCCGGCTCGCCGCGCACAAGGGCGGGCACACGCTGCTGATCCTGGGCGGCACCGGCTTCATCGGCCCGCACCTGACCGAGCAGGCGATCGCGCGCGGCTGGAAGGTCACGCACTTCAACCGCGGCAAGCGCGACCCGGACGGCGTCGCGGACGTCGAGACACTCATCGGCGACCGCAAGGGCCAGCTCGACGCGCTGAAGGGGCGGAAGTGGGACGCGGTCGTGGACAACACCGGCTACATCCCGAAGTTCGTGAAGATGTCGGCTTCCTTGCTTGCGCCGAACACGGGCTATTGCCTGTTCATTTCCAGCATCTCGGCGTATGCCAGCTTCGCGAAGCCGAACGACGAGAACTCCGCGACCGGCGTGCTCGGGAACCTCGAGCAGGAAGAGATCACCAACGAGACCTACGGGCCGATGAAGGCGCTGTGCGAGCAGTACACGCGGGATGCGTACGGTGAGCGCTGCTCGATCGTGCGCCCGGGCTACATCGTGGGTCCGCTCGACCCGACCGACCGGTTCACGTACTACCCGGTGCGAGTCGCCCGGGGCGGCGAGATGGCGGTGCCCGGGACGCCGGACGACCCGGTGCAGATCGTGGACGTGCGGAACCTCGCCGCGTTCATGCTGGGCCTGGTCGAGCGGAAGGTGACCGGCAATTTCAACGCGGTGACGCCGCCCGGCGAGCTGACGCAGGGCAAGGTGGTCGAGAGCTGCAAGCGCGTCAGCGGCGCCGACACGCAGTTCACCTGGATCGACGAGGACTGGCTGCAGCAGTTCCTGAAGCCGGAGGAGCTGCGCTTCGCGCCGTGGAACCCGGTGCGCGGCGCCGAGGCCGGCGGGTCGCTGACCGGCATCCAGCGCTCGCTCGCGGAGGGGCTGCGCTCGCGCCCGCTCGACGAGATCGTGCGCGATACGCTCGCCTGGCACGAGACGCGCCCGGTCGAGCGCAAGGCAGCGCTGCGCTCCGGCCTCTCCCCGGAGCGCGAGGCGGAGCTGCTGGCCGCCTGGCACGCCCGCAAGTAAGAGGGGACGCATCCCATTTACCCGCCGCCGGGCGTAGGATGACGGGGAGAGCCGTGCCCTAGGGGGAGAGATGATCACCGTACGGCAGCTGCTCGCGGCCAAGCCCGCGGGCCTTCATACCGTGAATGCGGACGACCCGGTCCGTGCCGCGATCGAGCGCATGGCCGAGCACCACGTGGGCGCCCTGCCCGTGCTCGAAGGCGGCCGCCTGACCGGCATCGTTTCCGAGCGTGACTACGCGCGCAAGGTCGTCCTGCTCGGCCGCAATTCGCTCGAGACCAGCGTGCGCACGATCATGAGCGCGCCGGTCGTCGGCGTCGGCTACGAGCATACCGTCAACGACTGCATGCAGCTCATGACCGACAAGCGCATCCGCCACCTGCCGGTGGTGGACGGCGGCAGGCTCGTCGGCGTGGTCTCGATCGGCGACTGCGTCAAGGCAGTCATTGACGAGCAGCGGCACGAAATCGAGGACCTGAAGCGCTACATCGCCGGCTGACCAGCGCGCCGCGTTTCGGCTACCAGACTCCCGTATTCGGCATGGAGGCCCAGGGCTCGGCGGGCGGCAACGCCGCGCCCTTCTGAAGCAGCTCGATCGAGACGTTGTCCGGCGAGCGGACGAAGGCCATGTGCCCGTCGCGCGGTGGGCGACTGATGGTGACGCCCGCGGCCCGGAGCTTCGCGCACATCGCGTAGATGTCGTCCACCTCGTAGGCGAGATGGCCGAAAGCGCGGCCCATCGTGTACTGCTCGGGATCCCAGTTGTGAGTCAGCTCGATCTGCGCATGCTCGTCGCCGGGGGCCGCCATGAACACGAGCGTGAAGCGGCCGCGCTCGTTGTCCTTGCGGCGCAATTCCACGAGGCCCAGCAGCTTGTAGAACTCCACCGACTTCGCGAGGTCCGTCACTCGTACCATCGTGTGCAGGTACTTCATGCGGCGTAGCCTAGCGCAAGGCCGGCTGCCGCGCCGCCCGCGATCACCCAGGGCACGTCGAGCCGCGTGCGCTCGAGCACGAGCAGCGCACCCAGCGCGATGACGATCGCGCCCCACTCCGGCGCCGACAGCCCTGCGGGGATCAGCACGTTACGCCCGAAGGCGACCGCCAGACTGCCGATGACGCCGACCACGGCCGCCGTGATGCCCGCGAGTGCGCCGGCGAGGCGCACGTTCGCCGCGAGGCGCTCGATGTAGGGTGCGCCGACCAGGATGAAGACGAACGATGGCAGGAACGTCGCCCAGGACGTCAGGAGCGCCGCGACCGTCGCCGTCGCCGGGTCGCCACCGGAACCGTTCCAGCCCGCCATGAAGCCGATGAACTGCAGCACGATGATGAGCGGCCCCGGCGTCGTCTCGGCGAGCGCGAGGCCCGCGATCGTCTCGGCCTGCGTGAGCCAGCCGTGCACTTCGACCACCTGCTGGCTGACCCAGGCGAGAACGGCATAGGCCCCACCAAAGGTGATGAGCGCCGAGGTCGTGAAGAACCGGTAGAGATCGGCGAACAGCGAGTCCGCGCCCGCCAGCATGACGATCGCGGCCGCCGGCGCCCCCCAGAGCGCGAGGCCGGTTGCCAGGCTTTTCCACCGGAATGGCGCCGGCGCGGACGGCGCCACCGGCGTCGCATCGCGGTGCGCCAGCAGCCCGGCGAGCGCCGCGCCTGCGAGGATCAGCGGGAACGGCGCCAGCTTCGCGACCATCAGCACGAGCGCGGCGCCCGCGAGCGCCCAGTGCAGCGGATGTGCGAGCGCGCGGCGCGCAAGGCGCAGCAGCGCCTGCGCGATCAGCGCGATCACCGTCGCCTTGAGGCCCAGGAGCGCGGCGGCAACCGCCGGCACCTCGCCGTGCAGGGCGTAGATGAAGGAAAGCCCGAGCAGCAGGAGTATCGCCGGGCCGATGAAGCACAGCCCGGCGACGATGCCGCCCGGCGTCCCGTGCAGCCGCCAGCCGATCCAGATCGCGAGCTGCAGCGCCTCCGGTCCCGGCAGCAGCATGCAGAAGTTGAGCGCGTGCATGAACGTGCGGCCGTCCAGCCAGGCGCGTCGTTCGACGACCTCGCGGTGCATGATCGCGATCTGGCCGGCCGGGCCGCCGAAGGAGATGAACCCGAGGCGGAACCAGAAGCGGAAAGCCTCGCGCCGGGTCGGTGGCAAGGTGCGTTACCGGCTGAAGATGAGCCAGCTCAGGTATGCGACCAGCAGGATCACGATCGGCAGCACGACCGCAAGCGAGTGCTTCGCGGTCTTCATGATGCCCATGCCGCGCGACTGCAGCTCCTCGGCGCGGTCCTGGAGTTTCTCCGCGCGCTCGGCCTGGCGGCGGAAGACGTCGAACTGCTCCTTCTGCAGTGCGAGCGCCTCGGCCTGGCGGCGCAGCTGCTCCGCCTGGTTGTCCCGGACATGCTCCAGCAGGGCGATGATGCGTGCGGCCTGGCTGTCGTCCATCGGGTGATTTCCTCAGGGCTCGGTGATCGGTGCGTACCAGGGGAGCTGCTTGAAGCGCGCAATCCAGGCGGAGATCGCCGGGTAGTCGGAGAGGCGGTAGCCGCCCTCGTCCGCGACGTGCGTGTACGCGAAGAGCGCGATGTCCGCGAGCGTCACCGCATCGCCCACGAGCCACTCGCGACCCGCCAGGCCGCGATCGAGGACGCCGAGCGCATCCGCGCCGCGCTGGAAGCGCTCCGCATAGCGCTCGCCGAAATCCTCCGGCTCCTTCTTCAGGCTCTTCAGCCAGAAGCGAACCGTGCCGACGCCCGGCTCGAGCTGGTACTGCTCGAAGCACATCCATTGCCACATCAGCGCGCGGTCGAAAGGGTCGGCCGGCACGAGCCTCGATCCCTCGGCCAGGTAGCTGATGATCGCGTGGCTCTCGGCGAGCGGCCCGCGCCCGGGCACCACGAGCACCGGGATCTTGCCGTTCGGGTTGATCGCGAGGAACTCCGGCGTGCGCGTCGCGCCCGCGACGATGTCCATCTGCCGGAGTTCGTACGGCATGCCGAGCGCCTTCAGCACCAGGCGGCACTTGTAGCCGTTGCCGGAGGGCAGGTAGTCGTAGAGGACCAGGCTCATGCGAAGGCTCCCGACAGCAGGCGGCGCGCCTCAGCCGCGGCCCGGAGCCCCGAGAGGTGCGCACCGTGCAGCGTGCCATACGCGGACTGCTCCGTGTGCTCGCCCGCAAAGACGAGCCGGCCGCCGACCGGCCGCGTGAGGACCGCGCGGGCGCCGAAGCGGCCCGGCAGGCAATGCGAATAGGAGCCGCGCGCGTACTGGTCTGCCGACCAGGCGGTGGCGGCGCCGCGGTCGAACTGGCGGCGCAGGTCGCTGCCGAGCATCGCGGTCAGCTCGCCGAGCGCATGCTCGATGGCCGCGGACTCCCCCGCCGCCTCCAGCTCGTGCGCGAGCCGGCCGGCCGACATGCCGACGCAGACATTGCTGTCCCAAAGGCGCGTGAGGTAACTCATGCCGCGGCCGTCGTCGCGGCGCAGGCGCCAAAACTCGGTGTGCTCGGATGGGAACACGTTGCGCTTGAACCGGAGCGCCACCTTGTTCATCAGGCCGAGCGGCAGGTCGTGGTGGGCCTGCAGAACCTCCACCGGCAGGTATGGCGAGAAGATCACGGCGCCCGCGGCGATCACCGCCGAGGGCAGCGCGACAATCGCGACGCGCGTATTCAGCGTGCCCGACGGCGTCTCGACCGCCACGCCGCGCGCGCCCCAGCGGATGCGCGTGGCGGGCGTGCGCAGGCGCACCGGGACGTCCTTCGCGTAGTGCGCGAGCAGCGCGCCGTAGCCCTTTGCGACCAGCATGTCGTCGCCCTGCTCGACGAAGTGGAACTGGTCGAGCGCCGAGAAGTTCGCGGGCTCGATGCCCTCCCAGGCCGTCATGCCCGCCATCGCCATCGGGTACCAGGGATCGGCGAGCGTGGCCTGCGTGAGCGCGGCCTCGGCGGGAATGTCGAGGCCGCGCCGCCCGGCGTCGGCGAGTTCGCGCTCCATGCGCTCGTTCACCGCTCGGTAGCCCGCGGTCTCGGCGCCGCTCAGGCGGTGGGTGTCGCGGTACAGGTGCCGCGGGTACTCGTCCCCGAAGGGCTCGAAGCCCTGCGCGCGCGCGTAGCGGACGAGCGGATTGACGTCGGATGCGTGCAGCCACGAGCAGCCGCGGTCCCAGGGCGGGCCAAGACTCGTGTCGGTGAACGCGCGCCCGCCGATGCGATCGCGGGCCTCGAGCACCAGCACGCTTGCGCCCGTCCGCAGCAGCTCCTTCGCGGCGGTGAGCCCGGCGCCGCCCGCGCCGATCACGACGACGTCGGGCGTCGCGGCCTCTGCGGCGAGCCGCGCGATGGGGCCGCCGCCGAGCGCGGCCGCCGCCATGCCCTGCAACAGTTGCCTGCGGTTCATCATGCGAGTGCGCTGCGCCAGGACTCGAGCTTGGAACGATAACCCATCCCGGCGTGCGCCGGGCTCGTGGATGGCAGCAGCCGGTAGTCGAGCGCGGGCGGCGCGGGCCACTGGCGAAGCACGTGCCGGCGCCAGGCGGCCTCGGCCTTGCGGCCGTTGAAGCAGACCCGCCCGATCGCGCGGTGCGAGACGAAGAAGGATGCGAAGTCGTTCGCGACGATGCTGTCCTCGACGATGGCGGAGTCGAGGCTGCCCTCACGCTCGCAGCTGCCTGCCACGTCCCAGAGCGCGATGCCAGACCTCCTGAGCGCGGCCTTGCGCCGCGCGTAGGACGCTTGCGGATCGAAGCCCAGGATCTCGCCGACGATCGGCCAGAAGCGGTTCTGCGGATGCGCGTAATACTCGCCGGCCGCGAGCGATGTCACCGAGGGCATGCTGCCGAGCACGAGGATGCGCGCGTCGCGGCGCGCGATGGGCGGGAAACCGCGGATGATCACCGCCGTATTCTAAGAGGAGACAGTCACCTTCTTGGCGATGCGGATATGGTGGCCGTCCCTTTCTCGTCTTGTTGAAACGGAAAAAAGAAAGGCCCGCCGAAGCGGGCCTTTCGCGACCGAAACGACGGATGCTTACCAGCGTCCGCCGCCACCGCCGCCGCCGCCGGAGCGGAAGCCACCGCCACCGCCCGGACGACCGCCGCCACCCGGACGGCCAGCGCCGCGCGGGCGATCCTGCGCCTCGTTGACGCGCAGCTGGCGGCCACCCATCGAGAAGCCGTTCAGGGCTTCGATGGCCTTGGTGGCCTCAGCCTGCGGCATTTCGACGAAGCCGAAACCACGCGGACGACCGGTCTCGCGATCGGCCGGCAGCGCCACGGACTCGACCGTACCGTGCTGCGCGAACAGGTCGCGCACCTGGGCTTCGGTCGCCGAGAAAGGCAGGTTTCCAACATAGATCTTCATGACTCAGATTCTCACTTTCAGTAGTACAAAGGCCTGCGCCGCCATCTCAGCGAGGGCGGTTTCAGCCATTCACAACACGGCAGGAAACACGGTCGGGATCGTCTGGCGGGCAAAAGCTCGGCTAGTGCGAATCTTCGAACAGCGGGTCCTGTCACCTGGCCGGTGCCGTGCCGCCTGCCTTCGTACGCTGGTAAGCGCTTGATATTGCAGGAAAACACCCAACGGCCGGCGGGCAGGATAGCACGGCAGCGGCGACTAATCGAGACGCTTGCGGAAGCGGGCGACCGAAAGGGCGAGCATCACGGCCAGGAAGGCGGCGAGCTTCCCGAGCTCGGACTGCATGTCGGCCAGACGGGCGCCGCGCAGCACGATGCCCCGGATGATCTCGTTGAAGTGGGTGAGCGGCAGCACCTGGGCGATGGCCTGGGCGGCTTCCGGCATGCCCTCGAACGGGAACATGAACCCGGACATCAGGATGGACGGCAGCATGGTCACGATCGCCATCTGCATCGCCTGGAACTGGGTCTGCGCGAGCGTCGAGATGAAGAGCCCGAGCGACAGCGAGGCGGCGATGAAGAGGAGCGCCCCCAGGTAGAGGTCCACGAGGCTGCCGGCGACTGGCACGTCGAACAGGAACCAGCCGAGCAGCAGCACGAGCGTGGTCTGGATGAAGCCGATTACGACGTAGGGCAGGAGCTTGCCCGCCATGAGCTGCCCGCGCGTCACGGGCGTCGTGATCAGGAGCTCGAGGTTGCCGCGCTCGCGCTCGCGCACGATGGCGCTCGCCGTGAACACGACCATCGTCATCGTCAGGATCACGCCGCAGAGCGCCGGCACGATCTGCACCGCCGTACGCCGCTGCGGGTTGTAGGCGACCAGGATCTCGACCGGCTTCGCCGGCGCGACCGCGCCGGCGCGCCGCAGCAACGGCATCGCGGACAGGCCTTCCGCCACGTTCTCGAGCGCCGGCTGGCTGCCATCCACGAGGATCTGGACGGCGGCGCGGCCTCCCTCCGCGATGCGCCGCTCGACGTCCGGCGGAATCACGATGCCGACGTTCGCCTCGCCCCGCTGGACCAGGCGGCGCAGCTCGGCCTCGCTATCCGCCTGCCGGATCGCGCCCGGCACCTGCGTCGCCCCGAGGTCGCCGACCAGGCGGCGCGACAGCGAGGTGCGGGCCTGGTCGAGCACCACGGTGCTGACGCTGCGCACGTCGAAATTGATCGCATAGCCGAACAGCAGCAGCTGGATCGTCGGGATGCCGACGATCAGCCCGACCGTGATGCGGTCGCGCGCGAGCTGGCGCACCTCCTTCTGGGCGATCGCGAACAGCCGCTCCAGCCACTTCACGCGACAAGCTCCAGCACGAGGCCGTCCCGGAGCCGCGTCGCCGCGACGAACACGTCCTCGAGCGAGGCATCGACGCGTTCCACGCGCGCATCCGGGCAATGCGGCGCGAGCGCCTCGGCGAGGCGCCGTTCGGGCTCGGGCGCGTCGCGGCGCAGCAGCACGTGCAGGCGGTGCCCGAGCTGGGCGATGCTGCGCACTTCTCCGAGCCCGGCGAGCGCGCGCCGCGCGGCCACGAGGTCCCCGGCCTCGATCTCGATCACCGTCGCGTCGATGTCGCGCGCGAGCTCCCTGGGCGCGCCCTCCGCCGCGATGCGGCCGCGGTCGAGGATCGCGAGGCGGTGGCAGCGCTCCGCCTCGTCCATGTAATGGGTCGAGACCAGGATCGTCGTGCCCTGCGCGACGAGCGCGAACAGGCTCTCCCAGAAGTCGCGGCGGCTCTGCGGGTCCACCGCGCTCGTCGGCTCGTCGAGCAGCAGGAGCTCCGGGCCGTGCAGCGTCGCGGCCGCGAGCGCGAGCCGCTGGCGCTCGCCGCCCGAGAGCGTGCCGGCGCGCTGCTTCACGAGGGGCGCGAGCCCGTATTCCGCGATGCGCGAGGCGCTGCGGTCGCGGCGCTGCCCGCGGTCGAGGCCGTACACGCGGGCCATAAAGTCGAGGTTCTCCGCGACCGTGAGGTCGTCCCACAGCGAGAAGCGCTGCGTCATGTAGCCGAGCTTGCGGCGCACGACCTCGGCCTCGCGCGGCACGGAGTGCCCGAGCACGGTGACGGTGCCGCGCGTCGGCACCAACAGCCCGCACAGCATGCGGATGGTGGTGGACTTGCCCGAGCCGTTCGGCCCGAGGAAGCCGTAGATCTGCGCGCGCGGGATGTCGAGGTCGATGCCGGCGACCGCGACCACGGCGCCGAAGTGGCGCGCCAGGCCGCGCGCGGTGATGGCCGCCGTCACGGCGCAGCCAGCAGCCGCACCTCGACCGGCATCCCGGTCGGAAGCGTCGCGGCCTCTGCCTCGGTGAGCACGACCTCGGCGAGGAATGCGAGCCGCCCGCGCTCGCGCTCGTTGAGCGCGTAGTACGGCGTGAATGCCGCTTCGGCCGAGATGTAGCGCACTTGTGCCTGCCAGTCGCGGTCCGAGCCGTCGAGGCGCACGGTCGCCGCGGTGCCGGCACTCACCGAGGCGCGCAGCGACTCCGGGATGAAGACGCGCGCCCAGGGCTTCCCGTCCGCCAGCAGCACCGCGACCGGCGCCCCCTTCGGCGGGCGCTCGCCGAGCTCGTACGGCAGCGCATCCACGACTCCGGCGCGCGGCGCACGCACCGCGTGCCGCTCGAGGGAGAGCTCGAGCTCCGCAACCTGCGCGCGCGCGGCCTCGAGCGCCGCGGCCGCCTGTGCGAGCACCTCGGCGCGCGTGCCGCGCTCGAGCTCGGCCAGGCGCTCGCGTGCCGCCGCAAGGTCCGCGGCGGCGCCGTCCGCGAGCGCGCGCTGACGGTCGAGGGCGGAGGCCGGCAGCATGCCGCCGGCGACCAGCTTCCGGATGCGGTCGAACTCCTTCGCCTCGGCCGCGGAGCGCGACGCCGCGCCGTCCTTGACCGCGCGGGCCTCGCGGATCGCCTCGCTGCGCGCGCCCGCGACGAGCTCGGCGTGGCGTCGCTCGGCCTGCAGCGCGAGGCCTTGGGCCTGGGCGAGGCGGGCCGTCGCGGCCGCCGGATCGAGGCGCACGAGCAGCGCACCGGCCTCCACATGCCCGCCTTCGCGGACCGCGACCTCGACGATCGGTTCCTGCGCCTCGGCCACGAGCTCCACACGGTCGCGCTCGAGCGTGCCGAGCAGCGGCGCACCGTCGTTGCCGCAGGCGGCGAGCGCTAGCGCCACCGCCGCCGATGTCGCCCGACCGATGTTGGCCATGCCGGAAATCCCCTGCGCCGCGCGGATGCGGCCCCCGCAGGCCGCGAATTCAAGGATAATAGCCGAACGATGAGAACCGCATTCCTCGCCGGACTGTGGCTCCTGCTGGCGGCGGCGCCGGCTGCCCCCGCAGAGGACGGAGACGAACCGATGATCGCGATCGCCATCCACGGCGGCGCCGGCGTGATCAGCCGCGCCTCGATGACGCCCGAGAACGAGCGCGCCTACCGCGCCGACCTCGGGCGCGCGCTGGACGCCGGCTACGAGATCCTCGAGCGGGGCGGCAGCAGCCTGGATGCGATCGTCGCCGCGGTGAGGATCCTCGAGGACTCGCCGTACTTCAACGCCGGCAAGGGCGCGGTGTTCAGCCACGCAGGCATCAACGAGCTCGACGCCGCGATCATGGACGGCGCGACGCAGAAAGCGGGCGCGGTCGCGGGCGTGAAGCACATCCGGAACCCGATCGAGCTCGCGCGCATGGTGATGGAGCGCACGCCGCACGTGCTGCTCGCCGGCGAGGGGGCGGAGGAGTTCGCTCTGGAGCAGGGCGTGACGCTCGTGCCAGGCAGCTATTTCCACACCGAGCGGCGCTGGAAGCAGCTCGAGGAGGCCCAGCGCGCCGACAAGGTCGCATCCGCCACCCAGGATACCGACTACTTCGGCACGGTGGGCGCGGTTGCCCGGGACCGCGACGGCAACCTCGCCGCCGCGACCTCGACCGGCGGCATGACCAACAAGCGCTGGGGCCGCATCGGCGACTCGCCGATCATCGGCGCCGGCACCTACGCGGACAACGTGACCTGCGCAGTGTCGGCGACCGGCAGCGGCGAGTACTTCATCCGCGCGGTGGTCGCGCACGAGATCTGCACGCGGGTCCGGCTGTCCGGCGTCACCGCCGCGCAGGCCGCGCGCGACGTCGTGCACGGGACGCTCAAGGACATCGGCGGCGACGGCGGCGTGATCGTCGTGGACAGGGACGGCGTACTGTCGCTCGAGTTCAACACCGAGGGGATGTTCAGGGCGGCGCGCGACTCGCGCGGCCGTCGCGAGATCTCGATCTACTGACCGTCCGCCGATCCGCCCTGTACCACGCGGCGGTGGAAGTAGCCCGTCTTCATGTGCTCGTACTCTTCCTCGAGTGACCGAGCCTGGTCGCGGCCCGCGTCCTTGGCCGAATAGAGCGCCTGGTCCGCGAGCTGCAGCAGGCCCGCCGCGCTCCGCCTCGTCTGCGGCACGGCGGTCGCCACGCCGATGCTGATCGTGAGCACGCCGCCCGAAACGCCGTCCTCGTGCACCAGCGCCTGCGCGCGCACTTCCGCGAGTATCTCGCCGGCGATCCGCGACGCCTCGCGCGAGGGCGCGTCGTACAGGAGCACGGCGAACTCCTCGCCCCCGAAGCGCGCGGCGAGGTCGAACGGCCGGCGCGCGTGGCGCGCGAGCACGGCGGCGACCGTCTTCAGCGCCTCGTCGCCCGCCTGGTGGCCGTAGCGGTCGTTGTACTTCTTGAAGTGGTCGATGTCGGCGAACAGCAGCGACACCGGCCTGCGCTCGCGCATGCCCTGCTGCCAGACGCGCTCGAGGTGGTCGTCGAAACGTCGGCGGTTGAAGATGCCGGTCAGCCCGTCATGCAGCGCGTGCTCGAACAGCTGCCGCGCCTCGAGCCAGGCCAGCCGATTGGCGCGCTCGAGCCGGTAGGCGCCGGTCGCGCAGATCACGTTGGTGAACGCGAGCATCGCGAGAACGTGGACCAGTTGCAGGGGCGACACCGACCAGTAAGCCGCCGCCCATGCGTAGAAGACCAGCGCCCCCAGGCAAGCCGTCAGTGCGGCCCGGAACGAGAGCCCGACCACGAAGTACACGACGATCGTCCCGAGGATCAGCCGGACGTACAGCGCCGGCTGGCCCATGGTGCCGACCCAGAGCGAGAGCCAGCCGATCGCGAGCAGCGCCGTACATGCCAGCACGTTCATGATGCGCGGGTACCAGCGCCACGCCTGCCCGACGAACGTCAGCGCGAAGCCGATCATCAGCGTGGGGATCAGCACCCCATAGCGCGCGAAGTTCGGGATCGCGCCGACGACCGCGGGCATCACGACGTGGTCGATCCGCACGATCGCGAACACGATCGCAATCACGATCAGCAGGTTGACCCGCAGCACCCCGACGTGTTCGCGGAACTGCTCGGCGCGATAGGCGGACTCGAGTGCGGGCTCGAAGCGCAGCCAGCGGAATGCGCGACGCATTTCGGGAGTCATCGGGGGCGCGGCCCCCGCGTCCTCGACTCCGCCCGCCGGCGCGCCGGACATCAGTCCTGGCGGTCCTTCCCTTCCCTGGGAAGCTTGAGACGCATCGACCGGACGCGCGTGCGCCAGATCTCGAACGGATCCCAGCCCTTGTGCGGGCGGGTGCCGGCGATCACCGGGTCGTTGGCTGCGTCCAGGGTCTTGCCATCCAGCAAGCGTGTTTCAAAGCCGTCTTGAGCTCTTTCCATGATCTCTCTGCATCCCCGCTGCGCGCCAAAGGGGACTGGCGCGCATGCGACCCGATTATGCGGCGCCTCGGCAAAAACTTGAAACGTATTCGCGGTGGTGTCCGTAAGTGCTTGTTCAGATTGCAATATGTCAAACGTCCGGACCCTCGAAATAGCGCGCCACGAAAGCGGCAAACGGCAGTGTGTCGGCGGCCTCGACCGCGCGTTGTTCCCTAAGGGAATCAACGGCTTCCGTCGCCAGCTCGCCGAGCCTGCCCTCGTTCGGCGGGTACAGGTCGCGGAAGTAGTCGCGATGCATTCGCGACATCGCGAGTGCCAGGTCAAAGAACGAGACTTGTTCCCGTTCCATCTCCGCAAGCAGGCGCGAGGACGGCAGCCGCGCCGGATCGCCGAGCTTCGCGCGCTGCAACTCGAGCGCGGTCGTGTAGGGCTTCGCCTCGTCCGCGCCGTCCAGCAGCTCGCAGATGCCCTGCATCTCGTCGAGGAGCTGGCGGGCCCAGTCGGTGAGCGGCTGCGGCGCGGGCTCGTTCCAGAGCACGAGACCCGGCTCGCGGCCGCGGCCCGCGACGGTGACGTGATTCGCCTCGTAGCTCGCCGACTGCGAAGCCGACAGCGGCTCGCTGCCGCGCAACAGGCAGAGCGCCGCGAAAGCCTCGAGGAAGCAGAGCTTGTTGCGGTTGACGCCGACCGGGTCGTAGGCACCGACATCGAGCGAACGCATCTCGACATATTGCACGCCCGCGCGCAGCAGTGCCTTGGTCGGGCGCTCGCCCGAGAACGCGACGCGCTTCGGGCGGATGAAGCTGTAGTACTCGTTCTCGATCTGCAGCAGGTTCGCATTCAGCTGCCGCCACTCGCCGTCCACCTCGACGCCAAGGGCTTCGTACTCCGGGTGTGGCGTCGAGATCAGGCGCGTCAGGTCGCGCACGTACTCCGCGAGCGAGTTCACCGACACGTGCACGCCCGCCTGGCTCTTGTTGCGGTAGCCGAGGTCGCTCATGCGCAGCGACGTCGCATGCGGCGCGACCAGGCTCCCCTCGCCGAACGGCTCGAGCCAGCCCGGGATCTCGCGGTCCCTGAAGAACGAGCGGCAGACCGCGGGCGAGATGCCGAAGAGATAGAGGATGAGCCAGCCGAAGCGGCGGTAGTTGCGCAGCAGCGCGAAGTACGCGTCGTCCACCAGCGCCTGCCCGCCCCGCCTCGCCTCCGTGACCGCCTGCCAGACAGGCCAGAATTTCCCCGGGAACGAGTAATTGAAGTGCACGCCGGAGATCGCCTGCATCACGCGCCCGTAGCGCAGGCCGAGGCCCACGCGGTACACATGCTTCATGCGCCCGATGTTGGAGCTGCCGTACCGCGCGATCGGGATCTCCGCGTCGCCGCCGAGCACGCAGGGCATGCTCGTGACCCAGAGCAGCTCGTCGGCGAGGTGGCGATAGACGAACTGGTGGACGTCACAGAGGTACTGCGTCAGCTCCCAGGTCTCCGTGAAGGGCGGCGTCACAAGCTCGACGAGCGCCTCGGAGTAATCGGTCGTGATGTGCGGGTGCGTCAGCGTCGAGCCGAGCGCCTGCGGATGCGACGCCTGCGAAATGCGCCCGTCCGGTGTGACCCGGAGCGCCTCGCGCTCGACGCCCTTGAGGCCGCCCGACAGCACGCCCGGCTCGCGGGCGCTGACGAGGCCCGCGAGCCGGCGTTCGAACTGGCGATCCAGACGTCGCTCGGGCATCGGTCGCGCCATTCTGCGGCCGGCCGCAAAGTTAAGGAACTGCGGCTTGGCCGGCGGACCGTGGCCGGCGTAAATTCAACGACATGAGCCAGCCTTCAGATGGCGTTCATGAGCGGTCGGGCATCCTGCGGCCATGAACCGGAAGACCGCCACGATGCTCCTGCTCGCCGCCGCCCTGTCGTGGGCGGGCGTGGCTGCCGCGGACTCGTTCCGCTGCGGCACGCGCCTCGTGACCGACGGCGACAGCACCGACAAGGTCGAGGCGCTCTGCGGGCCACCGGACGGCATTCAGCGCAAGGAAGTGCTGCGGCGCCCGGTCCGCTGGTATCGCGGCCGGCCGTACTACCTCTCGTACGAGCCGATCGCGATTCCCGTCGAGTACTGGACCTACAATCTCGGTCCCAACAAGCTGATGCGCCGCCTCAAGTTCGAGGACGGCCTGCTGGTAGACGTCGAGACGCTCGGCCACGGCTACAACCCGCCCAGTGACTGAGCCGGCGATCCGTCCCATCCGTCCCGAAGACGATGCCGCGGTCGCGGCGATCATCCGCGACGTCATGTCAAGCTTCGGCGCCACGGGACCCGGCTATTCCAGCAGCGACCCGGAAGTGGAGGCGATGTCCGCGGCCTACGACGGCGCACGCGCCGCCTACTTCGTGCTGGAAGACGGCGGCGTCGTCGTTGGCTGCGGCGGCATCGCGCCGCTCGAGGGCGCGGACGCGGACACCTGCGAGCTGCGCAAGATGTACCTGCTGCCGGTCGCGCGCGGGCGCGGCCTCGGCCGGGCGATGCTGCGGCGCTGCCTCGACGCGGCGCGCGGCCGGGGATACCGGCGCTGCTACCTGGAGACGCTGTCGGCCATGCAGGCCGCGCAGGAGCTCTACGAGAAGGCCGGCTTCCGGAAACTGTCCGCGCCGCTCGGCTCGACCGGCCACAGCGGCTGCAACCAGCATTACCTGCTCGAGCTCTGAGAGATGCGCCGGTAGCGCCAGATCAGGAGCGCCGCGCAGGTGAAGAGCCCCGCGATCAGGCCGGACCAGATGCCGTCGGGGCCCGCGCCCATGCGGATGCCGAGCCACCAGGCGAGCGGAAAGCCGACCAGCCAGTAGGCGGTGAAATTGAGCAGCATCGGCACGCGCGCGTCCTTGAAGCCGCGCAGCGCGCCGGCCGCGCCCACCTGCAGTCCGTCCGGAATCTGGAACACGGCGACGAAGAGCAGCAGCGAGGTCGCGAGCGCGAGCACCTGCGGGTCGGAGGTAAAGGTCGCGGCGATCCCGGCGCGTGCCGCGAGGATCACGAGCGACGACGACGCCATCACCATGCCGCACATGGCGATGCCGGCCCAGCCGGCGTTGCGGCCGGCCGCGGCGTCGCCGCGGCCGAGCTGGTGGCCGACGTGGATGGTCGTCGCCGAGTGCAGCGAGAGCGGGATCATGAACATGAGCGCGGCATAGGCGATCGCGACCTGGTGCGCGGCGACCTTGACCGTGCCGAGCGTGCTCATCAGGAGCGCTGCGACCACGAAGAGTGCGCCCTCCGAGACCACCGAGCCCGCGATGGGCAGCCCGAGCGCGAGGATCTCGCGCAACGCCGCCGGGTCCGGGCGCTCGAAGCGCGTGAACAGCCCGAAGCGCCGGTAGATCGCGTGGCGGCGCTGGTAGAAGTGCATGGTCACGAGCATCGCCCAGCAGGCGAGCGCGGTCGCGATGCCGCAGCCGGTCGCGCCCAGCGACTGCACGCCGAAGCTGCCGCGCGTGAAGACGAGGTTGCCCGCGACGTTGACCGCGAGGCCGACGAGCGCCGTGTACATGACGGGCCGCGTCCAGCCGATGCCTTCGCTCGTGTAGCGATGCGCGAGGAAGACAAGCATCGCCGGCATGGCGAAGCACATTGCGTACACGTAGCCGGCAGCGTGCGGAATGGCGCGCGCATCGGTGCCGAACCAGGAGAGCGCAGGTTCGACGCACGCCAGCAGGCCGACGAGCGGCACCGCGAGCATGAGCGCGAGCCAGACTCCCTGGCGGAAGCGCCTGCCCACCGCCTCGTCCTGCCCCGCGCCGTAGGCGTGCGCAACCAGCGGCGAGATGGACATCAGCACGCCGAGGCCGAACAGCCAGAACGCCTGGTAGTAGCTGTTGCCGACGGCAACGCCAGCGAGCGGCTCGGGCCCGAGCCGCCCTGCCATCACGGTGTTGGTCAGCATCATGCCGGCCAGCACCAGGTTATTGACGGCGAGCGGCCCCGCGAGCGTCAGGATGGTACGCGCGTCGCGTGGAAACGTGTCCCTGAATCGGAATGGCTGGTTCATGGCGCACGACGGGCGCGCCGTGGCGGGCGCCGGTAGATGCTGGCATTCTAACGGAACCAGCCCGTCCACAGACCGCACCGGAGCAACACCATGCTGGTCGGAACACAGCCCAGGCGCGTCGCCGTCATCGGTGGCGCCCGCATACCCTTCGCGCGGGCGCACGGCGCCTACGCCAGCGTCGGCAACCAGGAGATGCTCACGGCCTCGCTCAAGGGCGTGGTGGACAGGTTTGGCCTGAAGGGCGTCCGGCTCGGCGACGTGATCGCGGGCGCGGTCATGAAGCACTCGAGCCAGTGGAACATGGCGCGCGAGTCGCTGCTCGACTCGGGGCTCTCGCCCGAGACGCCCGGGCTCGACGTGCAGCGCGCCTGCGGCACGAGCCTCGAGGCCGCCATCGCGATCGCCAACAAGATCGCGCTCGGCCAGATCGACGCCGGCATCGCCGCAGGCGTGGACACCGTCAGCGACCCGCCGATCGTATTCGGCAAGGAATACCAGCAACTCATGCTGCGCGCGTTCCGCGCGAAGTCGGGCGGCGAGCGGATCCGGGCCCTGCTTGGCCTGCGGCCGCAGCACTTCAAGGCCGTATACCCCGGCACCGGCGAGCCGCGCACCGGGCTCTCCATGGGCCAGCACGCCGAGAACATGGCGCGCGAGTGGCAGATCACGCGCGAGGCACAGGACGAGCTCGCGCTCGCTTCGCACCAGCGCGCGAGCCGGGCGTGGGCCGAGGGGTTCATGTCGGACCTGGTCGTGCCCTACCTCGGGCTCAATACCGACAACAACGTGCGCGCCGACACCAGCCTCGAGAAGCTCGCCAAGCTCAGGCCCTCGTTCGCGAAGGACGGCACGCTCACGGCCGGCAATTCGACGCCGATGACCGACGGTTCCTCCGCGGTACTGCTCGCGAGCGAGGACTGGGCGCGCGCGCGCGGACTGTCCGTGCAGGCGTACCTGACGTTCGGCAAGGTCGCGGCGGTCGATTTCGTCGGCGGCGAGGGATTGCTGATGGCGCCCGCCTGGGCCGTGCCGCGCATGCTCTCTGACGCGAAGCTCTCCCTGCAGGACTTCGATTTCTACGAGATCCACGAGGCCTTCGCCGCGCAGGTGCTGTGCACGCTCAAGGCCTGGGAGTCGGAGAAGTTCTGCCGCGAGAAGCTCGGGCTGCCGGGGCCGCTCGGCTCCATCGACCGCGCGAAGCTCAACGTCAAGGGCGGCTCGGTCGCGATCGGCCACCCGTTCGCCGCGACCGGGGCGCGCATCGTCGCCGGACTGGCGAAACTCCTGGCTGCGCGCGGCTCGGGGCGCGGGCTCATCTCGGTCTGCACCGCGGGCGGCATGGGCGTGACCGCGATCATGGAGCGCTGAGGTCCCCCGCATGAAACGCTATCCCGGCAGCACGCGCGTCGAGGGCAAGGCGAGCCGGCAGGCGCATGCCGACCTGCCACCCGGCACCTACGAGCGCGAGATGAGCAAGGAGGGCTTCTTCGGCCCGGCCGCCTTCTTCCACCACCGGCACCCGCCGACCGGGTGGTCGAGCTTCGAGGGGCCACTCTCCCCGCACGCTTTCGACCTCACGAAGCTCACGGCCACGGGCGCGAGCCCCTGGTCCGCGCACGAGGTGCTCTTCAACGCGCACTGCCGCATCCGGTTCTGGCGCGTCGCCGGGAAGATGGACGCGCTCGCGCGCAATGCCGACGGCGACGAGCTCGTCTTCGTGCATCAGGGCCGTGGTGAGCTGTTCTGCGACTTCGGCCACCTCCCGTTCGAGGCCGGGGACTACATCGTGATCCCGCGCGGCACGATGTGGCGGCTCGAGTGCGCGGAACCCGTCGCCGCGCTCCTCGTCGAGGCGACAAACGCCTCCTACCTGCTGCCGGATAAGGGCCTGCTCGGCGGGCACGCGATCTTCGACCCGGCGCTGCTCGACGCGCCGCGCGTGGACGACGCCTTCCGCGCGCAGCAGGACGAGAAGCCGTGGCAGGTGCTCGTCAAGCGCCGCGGCGCGGTCTCGACCGTCACCTTCCCCTACAACCCGCTGGACGCCGTCGGCTGGCACGGCGACCTCTCCGTGAACCGGATCAACGTGCGCGACATCCGCCCGGTGATGAGCCACCGCTATCACCTGCCGCCGTCGGCGCACACGACCTTCCTCAGCAACCGCTTCGTGGTATGCACTTTTGCGCCGCGCCCGTTCGAGACCGACCCGGGCGCGCTCAAGGTGCCGTTCTTCCACAACAACGACGATTACGACGAGTTCCTCTTCTACCACGCCGGCGACTTCTTCAGCCGCGACAACATCCACCCTGGCATGGCGACGCTGCACCCGGGTGGCTTCACGCACGGGCCGCACCCGAAAGCGCTCGAGCGCATGCTGGTGCAGACGAAGCCCGCGACCGACGAGTACGCCGTCATGGTGGACACGCGCGATGCGCTCGAGATCGGCGCTGCGGCGGCCTCCGTCGAACGGGCCGGCTACGTGGACAGCTGGAAGGGATCGGCAAAATGAAACTGGCGTCCCTCGCGGGCCCCGGCCGCGACGGGGCGCTCGTCGTCGTGAGCCGTGATCTCGCCCGCGCCGCTGCCGCCACCGGCATCGCGCCCACGCTGCAGGCCGCGCTCGACGACTGGGCGCGCGCCAGGCCTGCGCTCGAGTCGCTCGCGCGGGACCTGGAGGCGGGACGCGCGCCGGCCTGGCCGTTCGACCCGAAGCAGGCGCTCGCGCCGCTGCCACGCGCGTTCCACTGGGTGGATGGCAGCGCCTACGTCAATCACGTCGAGCTCGTGCGCAAGGCGCGCGGCGCGGAGATGCCCGCCTCGTTCTGGACGGATCCCCTGGTGTACCAGGGCGGCTCGTACGACTTTCTGCCGCCGATGGCCGACGCGCGATTCGCAGGAGAGGACTGGGGCATCGACCTCGACGGCGAGGTCGCGGTCGTCACCGACGACGTGCCGATGGGCACGGACGCACAGGCCGCGCGCGGGCATATCCGGCTCCTGATGCTCGTCAACGACTGGTCGCTGCGGAACCTCATTCCCGCGGAGCTCGCAAAGGGCTTCGGCTTCTACCAGTCGAAGCCCGCGACCGCGTTCTCGCCGGTCGC
>Ga0114938_1000159_pt1 | contig 54188 bp, 51 predicted proteins | sample AshMeaBigSpring_FD_88675 | JGI IMG/M metagenome (GOLD analysis project Ga0114938, IMG submission 88675) | Groundwater microbial communities from Big Spring, Nevada to study Microbial Dark Matter (Phase II) - Ash Meadows Big Spring | ecosystem: Environmental > Aquatic > Deep subsurface >...
CATCACGTTCAAAAAAAGACGGCGCATGCCGCCGAACAGCAGCGTCCCGATGTCCTGCGCCGCCGCATAGAGCGTTTCCAGCGAAGACCGAGTCACCTGAAACGCTCTACTCTCAGGTTTTTATGCAATTCCGGACGCGAAACCGGTTCCCACCCCCGCCTTCGCGGGGAGGGTCGATGCGTGAGCATCGGGGTGGGGTGTTCAACACCTCCATCATCTCCCGCCATCTGTCTTGCATCCGCCGCGCGTTTGGGGGAGAAGCAGGGAGAATGCCCCCTGCGGGCGTAATTCCGGTGCCGTTTCATGCCTGACTTTCTGCTTGAGCTTTTTTCCGAAGAAATCCCCGCCCGCATGCAGAAACAGGCGGCGGTTGATCTCCAGCGCCTCGTCACCAACGCGCTTGTCGAGCGCGGCCTGACCTATGAGGGCGCGAAAGCCTTCGCGACGCCGCGCCGGCTCGCCCTGCATGTGGCGGGCTTGCCCGCGCGCCAGCCCGATACGCGCGAGGAGCGCAAGGGCCCGCGCGTCGGCAGCCCTGAAGCGGCCGTGCAGGGCTTTCTGAAAAGCGCGGGTTTGACCGAGATTTCGCACGCAAAAATCGAGAGTGACCCGAAAAAAGGCGCGTTTTATGTTGCTTTGCTCGAAAAACCGGGGCAGGCGACGCTGGATGTTCTGGCGGAGGTGATGCCCGGCATTATCCGCGCCTTTCCCTGGCCGAAATCGATGCGCTGGGGCGCGGCGAGCACATCGACCGCATCCTTGCGCTGGGTGCGGCCCTTGCGCTCCATTCTCGCGACCTTCGGTTCCGAGCATGAGGAGCCGGAAATCGTGCCCTTCAGCATCGATGGGTTGAAAGCGGGCAACACCACCTATGGCCACAGATTCATGGGGTCTTTTTCTTTGGTCGCAAGCGCGGAGGGAAAACCGGAAACCACTTTTCCTGCGCTTGCTCCTGGGGCCATTCGCATAAAGCGCTTTGATGATTATATCGCCAAGCTCGAAGCCGCGAAGGTCATTCTCGATGCCGAGCGGAGAAAAGCCATCATCCGGGCGGAGGTGCAAACCCTCGCCTTCGCGCAGGGGCTTGAGGTGGTCGAGGATGAGGCGCTTCTGGAGGAGGTCGCCGGGCTTGTCGAATGGCCTGTGGTTCTCATGGGCAGTTTCGAGGAGGCGTTTCTGGATGTGCCGGGCGCGGTGATCCGCGCCACCATCCGCCACAACCAGAAATGCTTTGTTTTAAGGCAATCGGCAATCGGCAATCGGCAATCGACTGCCGAAGACCAATTGCCGACTGCCCCTTTGGCCAACCGCTTTCTCCTCACCGCCAATATCGAGGCGAAGGATGGCGGCAAAACCATCATCGCTGGCAATGAGCGCGTGATCCGCGCCCGGCTTTCGGATGCGAAATTCTTCTGGGATACAGATCGCAAGGTCTGGCGGGAGGATCAGGCGCTCGCGCGGCTAAAAAAATTCGATGACGTCACCTTCCACGAAAAGCTTGGGAGCCAATGGAAGCGCATCGAGCGCATCCGCGCTTTGGCGAAGGAATTGTGCAAGGTCACGGGCGCGGATGAGAAGTTGGTGGATCGCGCGGCGCGGCTGTGCAAGGCGGATTTGCTCACCGAAGTTGTGGGTGAATTTCCGGAATTGCAGGGCTTCATGGGCCGCATCTATGCCGGGCTGATGGGCGAGCACCCCTCCGTCGCCGCTGCCTGCGAGGAGCATTACAAGCCCATCGGCCCGAATGATTCTGTGCCGAATGACCCCGTTTCCATCACCGTCGCGCTCGCGGACAAGCTCGATACCCTGGTGGGTTTCTGGGCGATTGATGAAAAACCCACCGGGAGCAAAGACCCTTATGCGCTGCGGAGAGCGGCTTTGGGGGTGATCAGGCTCGTGGTGGAGAATGGAGTGCGGGTTCCGCTTTGGGATGTGTTAAAGCCATTCTTATGCTTGCAGCGACGTAAGAGTATGGATTTATTGGGGGACCAAGGCCCTTTTAGTACTGCTGCATATGTTCGAATTGGTTCTTCGACAAAGTTCAAGCTTGCTTACCCGGCGGCTAAGAATATTCGCCCATTTGATTTCATGGATGAGCATCTTCCTATTTCCGAAGCGGTGTATCTTTTTGCCTTGGTTGATCCAACCAAGCAGGCACCTGTTGAAATCGATGTTCCTCATGCAGTTGGGAATCCAAATTGGACGGGATTTAGGGCGTTCCCCGACCTCCTTTCCTTCTTTCATGACCGCCTGAAAGTCATGCTGCGTGACCAAGGCGCGCGGCATGATCTTGTCGATGCCGTGCTCCAAACAGGGCAATCGGCAATCGGCAGTGGGCAATCGACGCCCCCGACTGCCGACTGCCCACTGCCGACTGCCCCCAATGACAACCTCCTCCTCATCACCCGCCGCGTGCAAGCGCTTGGCACATTCCTCGACACCGAGGATGGAAAATCCCTGCTTGCCGGGTTCAGGCGCGCGGCGAATGTTCTGCGCGATGAGGAAAAGAAGGACGGCGCGGGCGCGTTTGATGACGCGCCGAACCTTGCGCTTCTCGTTGAACCTTCCGAACAGGCGCTCGCCGCAGCGCTGGATGGCGCGGAGGCTGCCGTCGCCACCGCCTTGCAAAACAAGGATGATGAAGCCGCCTGCCGCGCGCTTTCCGGCCTTCGCGCGCCGGTTGATGCGTTTTTTGAGGCGGTGCGGGTCAATGCCGAGGATGCCGCCTTGCGCGTCAACCGCCTCGCCCTGCTCGCGCGGCTGCGGGCTGTGATGCGGCGGATCGCGGATTTTTCCCGCATTGCAGGGTGATATCTTTGTCTCACGCCATTATTGCCCTCGAATTGATGTGAAATCACGCTTGCACTCATGCTATAACCGGCTCGACGCAGCGGGCTTTGAACAAAGGTTTTTTCATCATGGATCGTATCAAGATCACCGGCGGCGTGCCTCTCAACGGCACCATCCCGATTTCGGGTGCGAAAAACGCGGCCCTGCCCTTGATGATCGCCAGCCTGCTGACGAAGGACACTTTGACGCTGGAAAACGTGCCGCGCCTTTCCGATGTGCGCATGCTCAAGCGGATTCTCGGCAATCACGGCGTGGATATCACCGTTGCCGGCAAGCGCGCGGGCGAGAATGGCGAGGCGGGCGAGGTGGTGCGGCTTTGCGCCACCGCGATTGTTGACCTTGTTGCGCCGTATGATCTTGTTTCGCAAATGCGCGCGAGTTTCTGGGTGGTGGGGCCGCTTCTGGCGCGCATGGGCGAAGCGAAGGTCTCGCTGCCCGGCGGCTGCGCCATTGGCACAAGGCCGGTGGATTTGCTCATCATGGCGCTGGAAGCGCTTGGCGCGCATATCCGCATCGAGGCGGGTTACGTGATCGCCAAGGCCCCGCCCGGCGGCTTGCGCGGGGGGGTGATCGATTTTCCGAAGGTCACGGTGGGTGGCACGCATACGGCCATGATGGCCGCCGTGCTCGCCAAAGGCAGAACCCGCATTCTGAACGCCGCGCGTGAGCCGGAAGTCGGTGATCTCGCCCATTGTCTCGTCAAGATGGGGGCGGAGATTTCCGGCATCGGCACCGCAACGCTGGACATCACCGGTGTGCCGGTGCTGCATGGCGCCACGCATCGCGTGTTGCCGGACAGGATCGAGGCAGGCACCTATGCCTTTGCCGCAGCCATGGCGGGCGGCGACGTGACATTGGAGGGGGTTGAGGCGCATCTGCTGCAAGCCGCGCTCGACAAGCTCACGGCGGCGGGCGCTGAGGTCACCCCGCTCAATAACGGCATCCGCATTCGCCGCGATGGTGCCGGCATCAGGGCGGTGGATGTGACGACCGGGGCTTTCCCCGGTTTCCCGACCGATCTGCAGGCGCAGTTCATGGCCCTGATGACGCGCGCCGAAGGCACATCGCAGATCACCGAGACGATTTTTGAAAACCGCTTCATGCATGTGCAGGAACTGGCGCGGTTTGGCGCGAAAATCCGGCTTGATGGTGACAGTGCGATTGTGGAAGGCACGCCGGTTCTCAATGGCGCACCCGTGATGGCGACCGATCTGCGCGCCTCGGTGTCGCTCGTCATCGCGGCTCTGGCGGCAGAGGGCGAAACCCTCATCAACCGTGTCTATCACCTCGATCGTGGCTTCGAACAGCTCGAAGCCAAGCTCGCGCGCTGCGGCGCGCAGATCGAGCGCATCAGGGGTTAGACCTCGATGCGTTGAAACGCTTAGAGCATTTTCCGATCAAGTGGTTGCCGGTTGATCGAAGAAAATGCGATAAAAACAAGAAGATAGAGCGGCCGACCTGATTCAATCAGGTCGGAAACCGCTCTAGTCCTTCGCGCGTTCCACGTAAGAGCCATCCTCGGTATTGATGACAACGCGCGTTCCCGCCGTCACATGCGGCGGGATGAGCGTGCGCAGCCCGTTCGAAAGAATGGCGGGCTTGTAGGAAGAGGAGGCGGTTTGCCCCTTCGTCACAGGCTCGGTCTCGACAATCTCGAAGACGAGGCGCTGCGGCAGGATGATCGAGACCGCGATGCCGTTATAAAGCCCGAGGCGAACCACCATATTCTCCTGCAGATAGGGGGTCATGTCCCCCACCACGTCTTTCGAGACGACGACCTGCTCGAAATTCTCCTGATCCATGAAGGTGAAGCCGTCATCATCGCCATAAAGATAGGTGTAATCCTTGTCTTCGACGAAGGCTTTTTCCACCTGCTCGGTGGTGCGGTAGCGCACGGAAACCTTCACGCCATCCGAAAGGCGGCGCATGTCGATCTGCGTTGTCGGCGTGCCCTTGCCGGGAAAAAAGCTTTCCGCCGTGATCACGGTGTGGAGGCGATCATCGAGTTCGACGATATTGCCCTTGCGGATGGAAGAAGCGATGACCTTGACCACGATAATCCTCAAATGTTTGAACGTTGCAACAATCTCTGGCCCGCTCCATAACCCCTTCACGGCGGATCGCCAAGCCTAAAACAGAAAAGCCCAAAACAGAGGTTCCCCCATGCCCCCGCCCTTCTGGGATGAAACGCTTTACGCCGCGCGCCGCCCGGCGCTTCTTTCCCGCGCGCGGCTCAAAAGCGCGATGCGGGCGTGGTTTGACGGTGAGGGGTTTTTCGAGGTTGAAACCAATCTTGTCCAACCCTCACCGGGGAATGAGACGCATCTTCACGCCGCCTCTGTCACATGGATGGCACAGGAAGCGCTGCGCCGGAGCGGCTATCTCCATACCTCGCCCGAATTTGCGATGAAAAAGCTGATTGCGGCGGGCGAGACGCGGATCTACCAATTCGCGCCGGTGTTTCGCGCGCGTGAGGAAAGCCGCCTCCATGCGCCGGAATTCACGATGCTCGAATGGTATCACGCAGGCGCGGATTACACGGTTCTGATGGCGGATTGCGCGGCTCTCCTCGCGCTCGCGGCCGATACGACCGGGCGGCGGGAATGGCATTTTCGCGGCAGCACATGTGATGCCACAGCCGCGCCCGAGCGCATCAGCGTGAGCGAGGCATTCTCGCGCCATGCGGGCATCGCGCTTGAGAGGGTGCTGGAGGATGAGGCGCGCTTTGCCGCGGCCGTGCAGGGCATCGGCCTGCGCATCGCGCCGGATGACACATGGGGTGATCTTTTCAGCCGGGTGGTGAGCGAAAAAATCGAGCCGCATCTGGGGCTGGGGCGACCGACCCTTCTCGATCGTTACCCCATCTGCGAAGCCGCTCTGGCGCGGCCCTGCCCGGATGATGCACGCTTTGCCGAACGGTTCGAGCTTTATCTCTGCGGGGTCGAGCTTGCCAATGCCTTCGGCGAATTGACGGACGCGCAGGAGCAGCGCGCGCGCTTTGAGGCGGATATGGCGGAAAAATTGCGGCTTTATGGTGAAATCTACCCGCTCGATGAGGATTTTCTGGCAGCCCTCGCGGTCATGCCCCCAGCCTCCGGCATCGCTCTGGGGTTTGACAGGCTCGCCATGCTCGCCTGCGGCGTGGAGAGCGTCGAGGCCATCCGTTTCACGCCCTGAAGCGGCATGGTTTGCCGGGGGCTTCAACTTCCAAACAGCGCGCAGCCATGGTAATCCTTACGCATGCTTTCCCCTGATGATCTGACCCGGTTTTCCCGCCATATCGTTTTGCGCCATATTGGCGGGCCGGGGCAGCAGCGGCTGAAGGCCGCTCGCGTTCTGGTGGTGGGGGCGGGCGGGCTGGGTTCGCCGCTTCTGATGTATCTTGCGGCGGCGGGGGTCGGCACGCTTGGCATTGTGGATGATGATGTCGTGACGCTCTCGAACCTGCAACGCCAGATCATCCATGGCACGCCTGATCTTGGTGCCTTGAAGGTGGAAAGCGCGAAAGCAGCGCTTTTACGCCTCAACCCCGGCCTTGAGCTGGAAACCCATGCGCGGCGGCTTGATGCGCGGAATGTCGCTTCGCTCATCGCCCCTTATGACGTGATCGCGGATGGTTCGGATAATTTTGCCACGCGCTATTGCCTCGCCGATGCCTGCGCCATCGCCCGGAAGCCGCTGGTGAGCGCGGCGGTGAACGCGTTTTCCGGCTGCCTCACCACGCTCAAACCGTTCGAGACCGGCGCCGATGGGCGGAAAAACCCCTCCTATCGCGATCTTTTCCCGGATGAGCCGCCACCGGGGAGTATTCCCGCCTGTTCCGAAGTGGGGGTTCTGGGCGCGCTTGTCGGGCTTCTTGGTTCCCTGCAAGCGATCGAGGTGATCCGGCAGATCACGCCCTTCGGCACGCCGCTCATCGGCAAGTTACTCATGATCGACGCGCTCGATATGCGCTTTGAAACGATTTCTTACGCTTGATGAGAGCATGCTCCAAAGCTGCCATTGTGACACATGAAATCGGGTTGCCTCACGCTGCTTTTGGCGGGGCGAAGCGGGTGTAGAACCGCTCATCACCCTTCGCCATGGATTTGAGCAGGCGATTGGGCTTGAAGCGCTCACCGTGCTTTTTGGCAAGCCGCTCGCAGAGGGCAACGAAGGCCTTGGTGCCCATCCGGTCAATATAGGAGAGCGGGCCGCCGGTGAAGGGCGCGAAGCCGAAGCCGAGAATGGCCCCCACATCCGCCTCGCGCACATCGGTGATCACCTTTTCCTCCACCGTGCGCGCGGCCTCCAAAGCCTGAATGGCAAGAAGCCTGTCAACCAGCTCCTGTTTATCGAGGCTGTCAGCGGCGAGCTTCACCTTCTGCAAGTCGGCCAGGCCGGGCCAGAGCGCTTTGCCGCCGGGGGCATAATCATAAAACCCCTTGCCGTTCTTGCGGCCAAGACGTTCGAGATCGACCACCATATGCTTGACGAGCGCTTCCTGCCTTGGGTCGATTGCGGCCTCGCCAAGGTCTTTTTTCGTCGCCTGAAGGATTTTCCAGCCGAGATCGAGCGCCACCTCGTCGTTCAGTGAAAGCGGGCCAACGGGCATGCCCGCCTTTTTCGCCATGGTCTCGATCATCGCCGGCGGCACGCCTTCGGCGAGCATCAGATGCCCCTCGCGGATATAATTGAGCACGCAACGATTGGCGAAAAAGCCCCGGCAATCATTGACGACGATGGGCGTTTTCTTGATGGCGCGCACGAAATCCAGCGCGGTGGCCAGCGCGCGATCCCCCGTGCGCTTGCCCTTGATGATCTCGACGAGGAGCATTTTTTCCACCGGCGAGAAAAAATGGATGCCGACATATTGGCTTGGCCGCTCGAAATTTTCCGCGAGCGAGGTGATCGGCAGGGTCGAAGTATTGGAGGCAAGGATGGTTTTCCGGCCGATCACGGCGGCGATTTTCTTCGTCACCTCCGCTTTGACCGCGCGATCCTCGAACACCGCTTCGATGACGATATCGCAGCCCCTGAGCGCGGCATAATCCGGTGTCGCGGTGATGCGCGCGAGAAGCGCATCCCTGTCCGCCGCCCTGGCGCGGCCCTTCATCACCTGATCGGACATCAGTTTATGCGAATAGGCCTTGCCTTTATCCGCCGCCTCCTGATCACGGTCCACCAGCACGACGTTCAAACCCGCCTGCGCCGAAACATAGGCGATGCCCGCGCCCATGAAACCCGCGCCGACGATGCCGATTTTCTTCATCCTGCTCGCGGGGATGCCCGCCGGGCGGCGCGCGCCCTTCTCCAACTCACCCTTGGAGAGGAAGAGCGAGCGGATCATCGCCGCAGCTTCCGGTGTGCGCAGGATATAGGCGAAATAGCGCACCTCGACCCGCAACGCCAGATCCATCGGGAGTTGCAAACCCTCATACACCGCTTGCAGAATGGCCTTGGCCGCCGGGTAATTATCCTGCGTTTCGCGCCGGTAAATCGCGTTGGCAGGCGGCCAGATCATCATGCCGCCGGGGGAATGCACCTTGCCGGAGGGGAGTTTATAGCCTTCCGCATCCCATGGCGCCCTGGCGATGCCGCCAGCCTTGATCCAGTCTTTCGCCGCTTGCAGCATCGCCTCGCGCGGCAGAACGGCGTGAACGAGGTTCATGGCTTTCGCGGCAGCGGGCTTGATCTGCTCGCCCTTGAACAGCATCTGCAAAGCGTCACCCGTCGGCATCAACCGGGCGACGCGCTGCGTGCCGCCCGCGCCGGGGAACAGCCCGACCTTGATTTCCGGCAGGCCGATGCGGGTTTTATCGGAATCCGAGAGCACGCGGTAATGACAGGAAAGCGCGAGTTCGAACGCGCCGCCAAGGCAGGTGCCATGCACGGCGGCGGCGAAGGGTTTGCCGCAGGTTTCAAGCTTGCGATAAAGCTTCGAGAGCCGCCCCACCGCCTCGACGAAAAACGCCATGGCGGGTTCCTCACCCTTGGCTTTGACGTGCCGCGCATATTCCGCTCCAAGCCCTTGCAGCATGGTGAGGTCTGCGCCGCCCGAAAACGTCTCCTTGCCGGAGGTGATGACGCAGCCCTTGATGCTGGCTGTTGCCACCACATGGTCGATCACGCTCTCGATCTCGGCCATCACCTCGGTGGTGATGACATTCATCGAGCGGCCCGGCATGTCCCAGGTGAGGGTTGCGATGCCATCCGCGTCGGTTTCAAAACGGAACTGGGTGAGGTTCATGGAACTGCCCTTTCAGACGGATGCGCTAGCGGCAAGAAGCGCGGAAGCGGTTGTGATTTCGGCAAATTCTTCATGGAGATTGGCAAGCGACATCCGGTGGATATCCGCCGCGCGGTGCAACGCACCATCCGGCCCGCGCCGATCGAAGGTCCAGCAGGCATCCTCGACCAGCAGGGTGCGAAACCCGAGATTGCCCGCCATGCGCGTGGTGGTTTCAACGCAGTGATTGGTGGTTGCCCCGGCAATGACCAATGTATCAATGCCGCGCTCCACCAGCCGGGCCTGCAAATCCGTGCCGATGAACGCGCTGTTGACGTGTTTGACGAGCACCGGCTCGCCTGCAATCTCACGCGCTGCGGCAAGCGGCGCATAGCCCGTGCGTTCCGGGCGGAACCGCGATTCCGCTTCCCGCGAGGCATGGCGGATATGGATGATATGGCCTTTGCGCGCGCGAAAATGCGCGAGAACCTCGCCGATGCGCGCCATGGCATCCGGGTTGTTGCGCCCGAGGCCCGAAGCCTCGATCTCCTGAAAGGCCTGCTGGAGATCGATCAGCAGCAGCGCGGTCGATGACAGGATGACAGGGTTCATCTCACACCCGCTCGATGATCATCGCCGTGCCCATGCCATGCGCGACGCAGAGCGTGACAAGCCCGGTTGCAAGGTCGCGCCGCTCAAGTTCGTCGATCACCGTGCCGAGGATCATCGCGCCGGTGGCCCCGAGCGGATGGCCCATGGCAATCGCGCCGCCATTGACGTTGACCTTGGCGGGGTCGAGATCAAAGGCTTGCAGATAGCGCAGAACCACGGCGGAAAACGCCTCGTTGATCTCGATGAGGTCGATATCGCTGATGCTCATCTTGGTGCGGGCGAGCAGCTTTTCCGTTACATCGACCGGGCCGGTGAGAACGAGCGCGAGGTCTGAGCCCAGAGTGGCAAAACCCCGGATACGCGCGCGCGGCTTCAAACCGGCGCGTTTTCCTGCGCTTTTGTTGCCGATGAGAACGGCTGATGCACCATCGACAATGCCGGAGGAATTCCCGGCATGGTGGACATGGCTGATCTTCTCCACCTCCGGGTGGCCCTGAATCGCCACGGCGTCGAACCCGCCCTGTTCGCCCATCATCGCAAAAGAGGCTTTCAGCCCGCCGAGCGACTGCATATCGGTGTTGGGGCGGATGGTTTCATCCTTCGCCAAAATCGTGAGGCCATTGATATCACGCACGGGAATGACGGAGCGGGAGAAATGCCCCGCCTCCCACGCCTTTGCCGCGCGCTTGTGGCTCTCGACCGCGAAGGCATCGACATCATCGCGCGTAAAGCCGTATTTCGTGGCGATGAGATCCGCCGCAACGCCCTGCGGCGAGAAATAGGAGGGGATCGCGACCGAAGGGTCAAGCGCGGGCAGCATGCCCGAGGCCCCCATGCCGACGCGCGACATGCTCTCGACCCCGCCGCCGATCACCATATCCTTCTGCCCGGCCATCACCTGCGCCGCGCCGGCAGCAACCGCATCAAGCCCCGAAGCGCAGAAGCGATTGATCTGCAACCCCGGCACGCTTTCGCCATAACCCGCCGCAATCGCCGCCGAGCGTGCGATATCCGCCGAAGCCTCCCCCACCGGGTCAACGCAGCCGAGGATGACGTCATCCACCTCCGGCCCGGCGAGGTGGTTGCGCGTTTTGATCGCTGAAAGCGCGGTTGCGGCGAGGCGAAGCGCCGTCACCTCATGCAGGGCGCCATCCGCCTTGCCCTTGCCGCGCGGCGTGCGCACATGGTCGTAAATGAAGGCGTCTGTCATGGGGTTTCTCCCTGGTTATTATGGGCAGTCGGCTTTTTATGGGCAGTCGGCAATGGGCAATGGGCAGTCGTGAAGAGGCAGAAAGCGTTTAATCATTGTATCGACTGCCGACTGCCCATTGCCGACTGCCTTCACTCAAAACGCCTCCGCTGGCAAAGCCATGATCGCCTCGGAACCCGAGGAGATGCGGGCAAGCTGCGCGCCGGTTTCCGGCAGCATCCGCTCCATGAAGAAGCGGGCGGTGATGAGCTTGGTGTTGAGCCGTTCGGTTGCGCCATTGGCACCGACTTTCAGTTTCTCCTGCGCCACCTTCGCCTGCAAGGCCCACATATAGCCAAGCGCGACCAGCCCGAAAAGGTGCATGTAATCATAAGAGCCTGCGCCGGCATTCTCAGGCTTCGTCATCGCGTTCTGCATGAACCACATGGTGGCCTGCTGCAAATGGCCGAGGCTTTTTGCGAGCGGCGCGAGCAGGGGTTTGAGCCCTTCATCCGCCTCATGTGTTTTCAGAAAGGCCTGAACCTCGCCAAAAAACGTGGTGATGGCGCGCCCACCATCGCGCGGCAATTTGCGGCCCACGAGGTCAAGCGCCTGAATGCCGTTCGCGCCCTCATAAATCATGGCAATGCGGGCATCGCGCACGAACTGGCTCATGCCCCATTCCTCGACATAGCCATGCCCGCCGAACATCTGCTGCGCCTTGACCGCGTTATCAAAGCCGATATCCGTGAGAACGCCCTTCAGGATCGGCGTCATCAGGCCAAGATGGTCATCCGCGATCCTCCGCTCCGCCACATCCTCCGAGCGATGCGCGACATCGCTTTTCAGCGCCGTCCAGAGCACCAAGGCCCGCGCCGCCTCGTTGAAGGCGCGGATGGAGAGCAGCGTGCGCCGCACATCCGGGTGGACGATGATCGGGTCGGCTGCCTTCTCCGGCGCTTTTGCGCCGGAAAGCGCGCGGCCCTGCAAGCGGTCTTTCGCGTAAGCAACCGCGTTCTGATACGCGACCTCGGACTGCGCGAGGCCCTGAATGGCAACGCCGAGCCGCGCCTCGTTCATCATCACGAACATGGCGGGAAGCCCGCGATGCGCCTCCCCCACCAGCCAGCCTGTCGCGCCGTCATAATTCATCACGCAGGTGGAATTGCCGTGAATGCCCATCTTGTGCTCAATGGAGCCACAGGAGACGGCGTTGCGCGCGCCAGGCGTGCCATCCTCGTTCACGAGAAATTTCGGCACGACAAACAGCGAAATACCCTTCACCCCCTCCGGCGCGCCCTCGATGCGCGCGAGCACGAGGTGGATGATGTTCTCCGTCAGATCATGCTCCCCGGCCGAGATGAAAATTTTCGTGCCAGTGATTTTATAAGAGCCATCGGCTTGCGGCTCGGCTTTGGTTTTGATGAGGCCGAGATCGGTGCCGCAATGCGGCTCGGTGAGGTTCATGGTGCCGGACCACGGCCCTTCGATCATTTTCGGCAGATAGGTTTGCTTGATTTCCTCCGAAGCATGGGTGTCGAGCGCCGCGATTGCCCCCATGGTGAGGCCGGGATACATCGAAAACGCCATATTCGCGGCGGAGGAAAATTCATTGAGAACAGCGCCGACCGTGTAAGGAAGCCCCTGCCCGCCATAGGCCGGGTTCGCCGCAAGCCCGACCCAGCCCCCTTGCGTATAGGCATCATAAGCTGCCTTGAAGCCTGTGGGCGTGGTCACGGAGCCATCCTGATGGCGCGTGCAGCCCTCAAGGTCACCGGTTTTGTTGAGCGGCGTGAGGATATCCTCGCAGAGCTTCGCGCCTTCTTCGAGAATGGCATCGAGCGTTTCGGCGGAAAGATCGGAAAACCCCGGCAGATTGCCGTATTTTTCGATGTTGAACACGTCCTGAAGCAGAAAACGCACGTCATCCGTGGGGGCGCGATAGCTCGGCATGGTTCATCCTCCATCGCGGGGCGTGCCCGCAGTGAAACGCGCGGGTTGTCCCACGTCGATTGTTTACATATAAACCATTTGACAGGAATGCAAGCATGATTCGATCAAGGCTCGCAGGTATGGCGTGAAATTCAAGCGATGTTTTGTCGAATCGCCCGCCCGAACAAAAAGGGCGGGGTTTTGCCCCGCCCTCTTCTCGACGGCCTTTTGTTCCATTCAACCGAAGAGCCGGAGCACGCTCTGCTGTGACTGGTTGGCAAGGCTGAGCGCGGTGTTTGCAAGCTGCTGGCGTGTATTGAGTGTCACGAGCTTGGCCGCTTCCTCGTTCTGATCGGCAAGGACGAGGTTGTCCGAACCGGTCTGGAGAGTTGTGATCAGCGATTTGGTGAAGTCCTGTCGGGTCTGAACCACAGAGAGGTTGGAGCCGAAGGTCGAGGCTTGGCTGCGCAGGCTCGTCAGGGCGTTGGTGAGGTTGGTCAGGGCGCTGTTGATATCGGTATCGGTCTGGAAGCTGTTGGTCGATGCCGCAACGCCAAGCCCGGTCGAGCCGAAGGAAACCCCCGAAATCGTCACCGAGGCGGTGTTGGTCTCGTTGAACTGCACTTTCAGCGCGGCTGAATCGAGCAGGTTCGTGCCGTTATAGCCCGAATCCTTCGCCAGTTGGTCGATCTGGGTGCGCAAGGCATCATATTGTGCCGCCAGCGAGGTTCTCGTCGAATTGACGGAAGCGGCTGTGGCCGCCGTGGCCGATGTGCCTGCCCCAACCACCGAAGCGCCGAGCAATTTGGCAAAAACCGCGTTGGTGTCATCCGTTGAAACGGTTGCTGTTTTGCCTGCATTCAGGGCTTCGATCTGCAAGGTGCCGTCGGAATTGAGCGAGGCGCGGATGGCCGAGCCCTTGCCCGTTGTCGCCGCATTCGCGCCGTTCAGGGTCGTGTCGGTGTTGATGGCATCAACAAGGCTCTGAACCGTATCGGTGGCGGTGAGCGTGAAGGATTTCGTCAGCGTGCCATCACCCACCGTGATTTTCTTGCCTGCGGTGAAGCCAAGGCCGGTGGTGAGGTTGCTTGACCCCGTGAGCGTGGTGCCCGAGCCAACAAGCTTCGACGTGGTGGAAGCCGATTGCAACGCCTGACGCGCCGTGCCCTGCGCCGATTGCACGAGATTGGTGATGGCGGTGATGCCCTTGCTCGCCGCGTCGATCACCTTGGTTGCCTGACCGATGGAGTCGAGCAGGCTCGACAGATCATTGGCGCGGTTGGAAAGGCCCGAAGCGGTGAAAAAGTTCACAGGGTTGTCGATTGCAGAATTGACGCGCTTGCCGGTTGCCAGTTTCAACTGCTGGTCGGTCTGCTGATCCGTTGTGGACTGAAGCGCATAGAGAGCCTGGCGAATGCCGGAAGAAAGAGAAATATCGGCCATGACGGCACCTTTCTGGTTTACAAACCCGGAGCGACATGCCCCGTGTTTTCTACCTATGATTGTATTCTCTTAAATAAACGTTTAGATTGCAAATTGGCATTTATGCATTCTATAGTTGCATCGCGATTCGGGTTAATCCCTCGGGCTTCAAGGGGAGCGGGATGACGTTTCGTCCGTCACGCAGGCTGATTGCCTGAGTCTTCATATAAAGCAGCAAGAATGAGGGTGCCGTCATGAGTGAAAAAGAACTGGTTCGGAGCATCCTTGATTTTTCGTTCATTATAAAAGGCCAGCTCCACACGGAAGACACGGCGCTTCTTCGTTCAGTCCTCAATATTGTTATCATGGAAGCTGAGGATGTGCTTGAGAGCTTGGCTGAGAAGCAGACGGATGAAGGTAAAAAGAGCCATTCGCGGCAGAAATAACGTTTTTTCCGTGAACCTGGAGCATGTTGCGCAAAAAGCATGCCCCCGCGAAGGCGGGGGTGGGAACCGGTTTCGCGTCCGGAATTGCGTCAAACCGTGAGAGTAGAGCGTTTCAGGTGACCCGGTCTTCGCCGGAAACGCTCTATCCGCCCGCCTGACGGGCGACCCAAGACGGATTATGTCCCGAGAGCATGTTTCGATGAAGTGGGAACATGATTCACGGGCCGATTTGCGGTATCCGAAAATGGCCGCCAAGGATGAATCCGGCTGCCAGATGCATCTTGATGACGCTGCCAAAGCGCTGAAATAAAGCGCATTCCCCTCTCTTTCTGCGGAGAGGGAGGGTTTCACGCCGCCGCCATCAAGGCCTCGACATGGGCGGCAACCGAGGTCGAAAGCCCCTCAAGATCATAGCCCCCCTCCAGCAGCGAGACGATGCGACCCGCGCAGCTTTGGTCGGCAATCGCCATCACGCGTCTGGTGGCCCAGGCGAAATCCGCCGCCTCCAGCCTCAAATTCGCCAGCGGGTCACGCCGATGCGCGTCAAACCCGGCGGAGATCAGGATCAATTCCGGCCGATGCGCCAGAAGCCTCGGGAAAACCTGTGCGTCATACGCCGCGCGGAAGGCCTCGCCATCATCACCGGCCCTGAGGGGCACATTGAGGATCAACCCATGCTCGCCCGCCTCATCCGCCGCGCCGGAGCCGGGATAAAGCGGCATTTCATGGCTGGAGATGAAGAGGACATCCCTGTCATCCCAGAATATATCCTGCGTTCCATTGCCATGATGCACGTCCCAGTCGAGTATGGCGATGCGCTTCATGCCATGGTTTTTGCGCGCATGGCGCGCGGCAATGGCAATGGTGTTGAAAAAGCAGAACCCCATCGCGGTTTCACGCTCGGCATGGTGGCCGGGCGGGCGGGCTGCAACGAATGCGTTCTGCACCGCGCCTCTCAGCACCTCATCCACGGCATGGCAGGCAGAGCCGATGGCGGCAAGGGCGGCGGGCAAGGTGCCGGGCGAGATCGGCGTATCGGGGTCGAAAAACGAAAATCCTTCTTCGGGCGCGGCCTCAAGCACGGCATCCACGTAAGAGGCCGGGTGCGCGAGCATGGCGAGAGCGGCATCCCCCTTACGCGCGTTCTCGCGTCTGAGGGCGCTGAACTGCGGCGCCGCAAGCGCATGCTCCACAGCACGCAGCCGATCCGGCCGCTCGGGGTGGCCTGCGGGCATTGCATGGTCGAGGAAGACGGGGTCGGAGATCAGAAGTGTCGTCATTCACCATCCCATAGAGAATAATACCAAAGGCCCCGGATGCTGACGCATGGGGCCTTTGAAGACCCTGAATTGATCAAATGCAGTCAATGGCTTGATAAATTCAGGACGGAATACCAAAGAGTCATTGTTCAGGTAAACCTGTCAAAAAACCATATACACTGGCAGGATAAGCAGGCAAATTCCTTTGCGCTAGAGCGTTTCCGGCGAAGACCGAGTCACCTGAAACGCTCTATCTCTTTGTTTTGGCGCAATTCCTAACGCGAAACCGGTTCCCACTTTTGCTGGAATTGCGCTAGCTGCATGTTTTATCGCATGTCTTTCAAGAAAAACCGGTTCCCACTTTTTCGCGACATGCGCCAGGCATTTTCGTCATGACGGGTTTTTTCATGCTCCAAGCAGGCCGTTTTCCAGTGTTGCTGCATTGCACTGGCGCAGGGCTTTACGAAACATTATCCATCTTGTGGAATAATTCTTTCACCTTGTTTCTCTCTCGTGGTTCACAGATGCGCCGTTTTATTCGATTCTCTGCCACCGCGTTTTTCTGCATCGGCATGTCTGCCTGCAATTACAGCAGCTTCCCGGACCCGCAACTTTCCGCACGCGACGTCGAACTGCTCGCGCTGGCGCCGCAATCGCTCAACCGCGATCTTGACCCCGCCCGTGCGCGCTTCCGCCTGCCGAACCCGACGGGCGAGAAAAACCCCGGCACCATCGTGATCGATACCGAAGCGCGCTTTCTCTACCTCGTGGAAGAGGGTGGCACGGCCCTGCGTTACGAGATTTCGCCGGGGCAGGAAGCCCATCAATGGACAGGGATTGCCTTCATCGGTCGCAAGGCGGAGTGGCCGTCCTGGACGCCGGGTAACGAAGCGCGCAAGATGTCTCCCGGCCTGCCGGGCCATGTTGCCGGTGGCCCCCTGAACCCGCTTGGTGCGCGCGGGCTTTATCTTCATGACGAAAAGGGCCGGGATACGGAATATCGCATCCACGGCACCAATGAGCCGGAGATGATCGGCCAGCCGGTTTCGCTTGGCTGCATCCGCATGCATAATATCGACGTGATCGATTTGTATAACCGCACCAGAATGGGTGCAAAGGTCGTTGTGCGATAAGATGACCGCGTGGTTCCCCGCTAGAGCAATTCCAGCGAAACCGGTTCCCACCTCCGGATCAAGTCCGGGGGCATGCTTTCGCTGGAATTGCTCTAGAGCATTTTCCGATCAAGTGGTTGCCGGTTGATCGAAGAAAATGCGATAAAAACAATAAGATAGAGCGGCCGACCTGATTCAATCAGGTCGGAAACCGCTCTAATACTCAACCTTCATGAAATACAGGCCCTGCGCCGGGGCGACGGGGCCACAGCGCGCCCTGTCACGCGCATCAAGCGCCGCGCGCATCTCGCTCACCGGCCAGTCGCCCCGCCCGATCTTGGCGAGCGTTCCGACCATCGAGCGCACCTGATTATGCAAAAACGAGCGCGCCGAGGTTGTGATCTGCACCTCCTCGCCCACCCGCATCACCGTCAGTTCCTCAAGTGTGCGCAAGGGGCTTTTTGACTGGCAGGCCGAGGCGCGGAAGGTGGTGAAATCATGATGGCCGAGAATGCTCGTCGCCGCCTCTTGCATCCGCGCGATATCGAGCGGCTTCATCACATGCCACACCCTCATTCGATCAAGCGCGGAGGGCGCGCGGCGATTGAGGATGCGATAGAGATAATGCCGCTTTTTTGCTGAAATCCGGGCGTTGAAGCTTTCATCAACGCGCGCGGCGGCAAGGATCACCACAGCCTCATTCGCTTCGATGAGATGGGCGTTGAGCGCATCACGCAAGGTGCCGGGCTTCCAGTCTTTCGCGAGGTCAACATGCACCACCTGCCCCAAAGCATGCACCCCGGCATCGGTGCGCCCGGCGCAGATCAGGCGTTTTGGCCCTTCCTTCAGACGGAAAATCGCCGCCTCGACCGCATCCTGAACGGTTTTGCCCCTGGCCTGACTTTGCCAGCCGCGATAGGGCGAGCCGTCATATTCGATATCGAGCCGGAAACGGTGTAAACCCTCGCTCATAAGAGGCGGCTTCCCGCAGGAACCGGGTGCCCGCGCAGGAAATCCGCCAGCGCCATGGCCCCCTTGCCCGCAGGCTGAACGCGTAAGGGGCGGATCGCGCCTTCTCCGCAGGCAATCATGAGATGGCTATCGAGCGCCACCCCCGCTTCGCCCGTGCCCTCAACCCTTTCAGCCTGCAGGATCTTGAGCCGGGTCTCCCCGATCATAAAATAGGCGCCCGGCGCGGGGCTGAGGCCATGGATCTGCGCCAGAACCAGCCGGGCCGGGCGGGAAAAGTCGATTTTCGTCTCCTCCTTGGCGATTTTCGCCGCATAGGTCACGCCCTCCGCGCTTTGCTCGGTGAATCTGAGGCTATCCCGTTCCAGAGCGGCGAGCGCACGCAGCATCAGGTCAGCGCCAAGAAGGCTCAACTGATCATGCAGCATGCCCGTGGTGGTGGCGGGGGTGATCGGCACGCGCTCGACCATGCCGACGGGGCCGGTATCAAGCCCCTCCTCCATCTGCATCACCATCACGCCGGTTTCCGCATCCGCCGCCATGATGGCGCGTTGCATCGGCGCGGCGCCGCGCCAGCGCGGCAAAAGCGAGCCATGAAGGTTGAGGCAACCGAACCTTGGCGCATCCAGAACCGGTTTTGGCAGGATAAGCCCATAGGCCACCACCACCGCAACATCCGCCGCATGGTTCAAGAATTCCGCCTGTGCCTCATCATTCCGCAAGGTTTTCGGCGTCAAGACCGGAATGCCGAAGCCGCGCGCCGCGACCTCGACCGGCGAGGGCACGAGATCAAGCCCGCGCCGCCCACCCGGTGCCGGTGCGCGCGTATAGGCGGCGATAATCTCATGTCCCTGCCCGACCAAAGCCGCGAGCGTCGGCACCGCGAAGGCGGGCGTTCCCATGAAGATGATGCGCAAGCTCATGCGGTTTTACCCTCGAACGGGTTGACCAGAACAAGATCAAGCCCATGAAAATCAGTAATATTGCGGGTGGCGAGCGCCATGCCATTCGCTTTGGCGATGGCGGCGATCAGCCCGTCCATCACCGGCAAGGGCCGCCCCATCGCCAGTCTCTTCGCATGAAACGCGCCGTAAGCCAAAGCGGCTGATGCATCAAAACTCAGAATACGGCCAGCAAACAGCTCTGCCTCAAGCGCGCCATAGGCCGCTTCCAGCCCGGTTTTGCGCGCGCCTTGCGGCAGGCGTTCGATCCCCGCCCGCAATTCCGCCAGTGTGAGGCTTGCAAGATAAAGGCTTTGCGCGGGCTGCGTATCGAGCCAGCCGAGAACATGAGCGGGCGCACGCGCCGACATCGCTTCCGAAACGATATTGGTGTCGAGCAGAATCATGGCTCGAAGGGCAAGGCGCGGCCTTCATCCTCACGCGCAGGAATCAGGCCCTCCCATACGCCGCCAAGCCCGGCGAGGCGTGAGCCGAGCCCATAAGGCTGGGGCGCCGTTGTCGCGCCGGAAAACCCGCGTCGCAGCCAGAGTTTTGCCGCGTCCGAAAGGCTCAGCCGATTGGCCCGCGCGTGATTTTCCAGCGCAGCGCGCAGATGCGGGTCAAGGTCACGGATCAGCAGGTCTGGCACGGGTTGCTCCTCTTGATATCAATGATATCACAGCGTGGAGCCAGCCGCAAGCTCATTCCGGCTCGCGCTCTTTGGCGAGTTTGGTGAATTTCTTGATCACCCGGTCGCGCTTCAACCTTGAGAGGTGATCGATAAACAAAACCCCGTTGAGATGGTCAATCTCGTGCTGGATGCAGGTCGCGAGAATATCATCCGCCTCGATCTCGTGGCGCTTGAAATCGATATCCTGATAGGTGAGGCGAATGCGATCCGGCCGCTCGACCTCGGCATAATACTCGGGGATCGAGAGGCAGCCTTCCTCGTAAACGCGGCGTTCCTCCGAGGCCCAGGTAATCTCGGGGTTGATGAGCACCATGGGTTGCTGTTTGTCATCGCGTTTGGAGACATCGAGCGTGACGACCCGCAACGGCACGCCGATCTGGATCGCGGCAAGTCCGATGCCCGGCGCGTCATACATGGTGGCGAACATGTCATCAACCAGCGCGCGCAAAGCCTTATCCGCGCTCACAGCGGGTTTTGACGTGAGGCGCAATTGCGCATCGGGCAGAATGACAAGCGGGCGAACGGGCATGGTGGAGGTCCTGACAAGCCCCCTTGCATAATTGCCATGCCGGGCCCGGTCAATTCCTCACGCCGTTTTGAAAAACGCTTCGATCGCGCGGCGGTAAATCGCGGTGAGCGTGTCGATATCTGAAATTGCCACCCTCTCGTCGATCTGGTGCATGGTTTGGCCGACAAGCCCGAACTCGATCACCGGGCAGGCTTTGGTGATGAACCGCGCATCGGAGGTGCCGCCGGTGGTGGAAAGCACGGGTTCGCGCCCGGTCTCAGCCATCACCGCCGCGCGCATCAAGGCAACGAAGGGGCCGGGCGTGGTGATGAAGGCTTCGGCGTTGCTGGGCAGGCACGTGAGGGTGAAATCCGGCGCGTCATTGACGCTGGCAAGGCGGCGGCGCAATTCGGCTTCAAGGCTCGCACTCGTCCAAAGGTCGTTGAAGCGGATATTGAAGCGCGCCGAGGCGCTGGCGGGAATGACGTTGCGCGCATCATTCCCCACATCAACCGAGGTGATTTCAAGGTTGGAGGGCGAAAAATGCGCCGTTCCCGCATCAAGCGGCTCCTTGAGCGCGCTCAGCAACCGCATCAACGCGTCAATCGGGTTTTTCGCAAGCTGCGGATACGCGACATGCCCCTGCTTGCCTTCAACGATGATATCGCCCGAAAGCGAGCCGCGACGGCCGATTTTCATCATATCGCCCATCATCTCGGGGTTGGTGGGTTCGCCGAGGATGCAGGCATCAAACCGCTCGCCCCGCGCCAAGGCCCAGTCGAGCAGCTTCACCGTGCCGTTGATCGCCGGGCCTTCCTCATCCCCCGTGATGAGAAAGGCGATGGAGCCAGCGGGCACGCCATAGGCATCGATATGGTCGAGCACGGCTGCGATGGAAGCGGCAACGCCGCCCTTCATATCCGCCGCGCCGCGCCCCCACACCATGCCGTCGCGGATGGTGCCGGAAAACGGCGCTTCCGACCAGCGCGCCTCTTCACCCGTCGGCACAACATCGGTGTGCCCGGCAAAAACGAGGCAGGGCGCGGCTGTGCCAAGCCGGGCGTAGAGATTTTCGACATCCGGCGTGCCTGTTTCGGAAAAAACCGGGCGATGCACCTCAAACCCGTAAGGCTTCAGCCAGGTTTCGATCATCGCGAGCGCACCGCCCGGCTCCGGCGTAACGGAGGGGCATTGGATCAGCGCTTGAGTAAAGGCAACAGCACGCGAGGGCATGGATCACCCCTTCGGCGCGTAAGGCGGGCGCGGAATATCATTATGCGCCTTGCGCAAGGCGGCAGACCAACGCTCGCGAAGGTCGTGGAAATAAGGCTCCCCCGCCTCGATCCGCCTTTCGACCTCGGGGATGAGGCCATCGCGACGCAAAACCACGATATCAATGGGTAAACCAACGCCGAGATTGGAGCGCATGGTTGAATCCATCGAAATCAACCCGAGCTTCAGGGCGTCATAAAGGTCGCTGCCGAAATTCACCGCACGATCCAGAATGGGCTTGCCGTATTTATGCTCGCCAATCTGGAGATAGGGCGTATCCTCCGTCGCCTCGATGAAGTTTCCGGCCTTGTAGAGCATGTAAAGCCGCAGGTTACGGCCCTTGATCTGCCCGCCCAGCAGCATCGAGACATCGAGTGAAGCGCCGTGCTGCTCGATTGCGGTGCCGTCCGTTGCATAGACATGGCGGATCACCTCGCCGACAAATTGCGCCGCGCGGAACATCGAGACCTGATCGGTGAGCTTTTCGAATGTGCCATCCGCCCGCTCCAAACCCTCGCGCAGAACCGAGATCACCGATTGCGTGAAGCCGAGATTGCCCGCCGTGGCGAGGGCGAAAAATTTCTCTTCCCCATCCCGGAACACATGCAGCTTGCGAAAGGTCGCGACATTATCAAGCCCGGCATTGGTGCGGGTATCGGCGATCATCACGAGGCCGTCATTCATCAGTAAACCGACGCAATAGGTCATCTTATATCCTTGTCATTGCTGGCTGATCGCCCGGCCTTCAGAGAGTGTCACCGCAACCGTCAGCCGCTCCCCCGCCCCGCCCGCCTGCGCACCGCGAATGGGGGCCGCTTCGAGATAATCCCGCCCCGTCGCGATGCGGATATGCCGCTCATCGACGCAAGTGTCATTCGCCGGGTCGAACCCGATCCAGCCGATGCCCGCCACATAAGCCTCCGCCCAGGCATGGCCCGCCTCCTGCTCGATACTGTCCGAGCGCAGGAAATAGCCGCTGACATAGCGCGCAGGCACAGCATAAGCGCGCGCTGCGGCAATGAACACCTGCGCGAAATCCTGACACACGCCTTTTTTCGCGTGGAACGCCTCAAGCGCCGTGGTGCCCGCATGGGTCGCGCCCGGCACAAAGGCGAAATCGCGGTGAATGGCGGTTTTGAGCTTATGGAGAAACGCCAGAACATCGCCCCCTTCCTGCCCGGCAAGGTCGCGCGCAAAACCGGCAAGCGCGGCATCAGGCCGCGTCAAAGCGGTCTCGCTGCACCAGAATGGCAGTGGAAAACGCTCATAGGTGCCGCGGATGATGCCGTCATCGCCATTGGTATCGATCTCGCCATCCACGAGAATACGCATATGCTCGATCGGGCCATCGACCGAGAACGTGTGCAGGATATTGCCATAAGCGTCTTCATCGCGCTCCAGTCGGCAATCCGCGTCGATCTCGACCCGCCAGCGCCGCACGAACTGGCTCGCATGGTTGCGCGGCGTCAGGCGCAGGATCTGGATCGCGCCGCGCGCGGGCTCCTCGTAGCTGTAATGTGTCTCGTGCCGCAATCGCAACCGCATGACCCTTTTGCCTGTCTGTTTTTGATTTTAAATATGTCTTTGTTTTATCGCAGTTTCGCTGACGCGGTCCTATGGTTCGCTTCGCGGACCTACGGTTCTTCACGCGAACCGGTATCAACGATGCTTGAAAATGCTTTTGATCTTATTGCAGATATTGCTCGGAGATGGATTGCCCGAGGCGGTTGTTCTCATCCAGAAACCCTTGCAGGAATTCGTGCAGGCCCGTCTGGAACAAGGTCTGGAAATCGACATTCTGCAACCTGGCGAAGGTTTCACGCGCATGGCGCTGGCTCGCGCCCTGCCGCCCGTAACGCTCGGCGAGAAGGTCGAGCACGCGGTTGAGGTTTTCATAGGACGAGATGAGCGAACGCGGCTGCTCCGGCTTGAGGATGAGAAAATCCGCAACGAGCCAGGGTTTGATCCCCTCCCGGTAAATGAGGTGATAGGAATTCAGCGCCGAGAGCGCGCGCAAAAGCGTCGACCATTGGAAATAATCAAGCCCGCCGCCCACGGGTTCCGCTTCGGGCAACAGCACATGATATTTCACATCGAGCAGCCGCGCGGTGTTGTCCGCCCGCTCGATATACATGCCAAGCCGCTGGAACCAGTAATGATCCATGCGCAGCATGGTGCGATAGGCCGCGCCATCAAAGCGCAGGGAAACCTCTTTCACGAAGGCGAGGAAGCGCGAGAGATCCTGCCCGTTGAGGTTGACGAAATTTTTGCCCTGCATCGCGTTCCAGGCATCATTGAGGATTTCCCACACCTCGCTGGTGAGGGCGGTGCGCACGGCGCGGGCATTGTGCCGCGCGATCTCGATGCAGGTGCGAATAGAAGAGGGGTTGGTTGGCCCGGCAATGATGAATTGCGTCACGGTTTCCTGCGTTGCAACTTCATGTGCCGCATAAAACGCCTCCGAGCAGGTGGCGGTATCAATCGCGCTTTCCCATTCATTCGAGGTTCCGGCATAGGCGGAGGGCAGGGTCGAGAGCCGCAGCGCGACATCGAGAATGCGCGCGAGGCTTTCCGCCCGCTCGACATAGCGGGAGAGCCAGAAGAGGTTATCGGCGGTGCGTGCAAGCATGGTGGCCTCATAAAAGCATTTTCAAGCGAAGTGGGAACCGGTTCGCGTGAAGAAAATGCGATAGAACAATAAACGAGATCACAGTTTTGATGCCATCAAAACAGTGATCTATTCCTGGCTCTGGGTCTGCGATTGGGTTGGCGCGTCATCCACCACCCAGGTATCTTTCGTGCCGCCTCCTTGCGAGGAATTGACGACGAGCGAGCCTTTTTTGAGCGCAACGCGTGTGAGCCCCCCCGGCACGATCCGCACCTTGTCCGCGCCGGAGAGCACGAAGGGACGCAGATCGACATGGCGCGGCGCCAGACCTTCTTCGACGAAACACGGCACGGTGGAAAGCGCGAGGGTCGGCTGGGCGATGTAATTCTCCGGATGGGCCTTCACCTTCGCGGCAAAGCTCTCGCGCTGCGCCTTGCTGGCATGCGGGCCAACCAGCATGCCGTACCCGCCCGAGCCATTGACTTCCTTGACGACAAGCTCGCCGATATTCGCCAGAACATGGCTCAAAGCCGCAGGCTCGCGGCAGCGCCAGGTCGGAACATTCTGCAAGATCGCGTCCTTGCCAGTGTAAAACCGCACGATCTCGGGCATGTAGGAATAGACCGCCTTGTCATCGGCGACCCCGGTGCCGACTGCATTCGATATCGTCACATTGCCCGCTTTATAGGCAGAGAGCAAACCCGGCACGCCGAGCGCGCTGTCGGGCCGGAAGGCGAGGGGGTCGAGAAATTCATCATCGATGCGGCGATAGATGACATCAACCCGCTTCGGCCCCTCGGTCGTGCGCATATAGACGATGTTGCCGCGCACAAAGAGATCCGAGCCTTCGACAAGGTCAACGCCCATGCGATCAGCGAGGAAGGAATGCTCGTAATACGCCGAATTGAACGGGCCGGGCGTGAGAACAACCACCACCGGCTCGCCCGATGCCGTATGCGGTGCAACCGAGCGCAGGGTTGCGAGAAGCTCTTCGGGGTATTGCTCGACCGGGCGGATATTGAGCTTGCCGAAAAATTCCGGGAAGAGCCGCAGCATCGCCTCACGGTTTTCCATCATATAGGAGACGCCGGAGGGGGTTCTTGCATTGTCTTCCAGCACGAAAAATTCATCCGCGTCTTCCAGCACGAAAAATTCATCCGCCCCCGTGCGCACGAGGTCGATGCCCGCGATATGCGAATAAAGCCCCTTGGCGGGCTTGATGCGCGTCATTTCCGGGCGAAAAGCGGGGTTGGCGAGAATGAGGTCTTCCGGCACGATGCCCGCCCGCACGATATCGCGCGCGCCATAAACATCGCCGATAAAGGCGTTGATCGCCTTCACTCTTTGCTCCAGCCCCTCCGAGAGCCGCGCCCATTCGCTGGACGTGATGATGCGGGGGAGAATATCGAAGGGGATGATGCGCTCCGCCCCCTGTTCATCGCCGTAAACCGCAAACGTGATGCCGATGCGGCGGAAAAACGCCTCCGCCTCTGCGCGGCGATTGGCGATGAGATCAGGCGGTGCCGCTTCGAACCAGGAGGCAACCTCGGCATAAAGCGGGCGCAACCCGTCGCCCGTGCCGCGCATTTCATCAAACATGCCTTACGCCCCCCATCGCGTTTTTAGTCCTTATGCTGCGGCCAGCAAGGCTTGGGCCAAGCCTGAATGTTCAGGCAGGTATTTTGCCACTATCATGAAGCCTTCGAGATGAAAGGCAATGCCAAAGCGCGGCAAAAGGCTGCAATCTCTTTGCTGTATTCCGCTCCTGCTGCGCCAGAAGCCCTCTTTCTTCATGCCGCTGCTTTGGCTGGAGCGTGTTTTTGATGGAATCAAAAACACGCTCTATCTTCTTGTTTTATCGCATTTTTAGTGATTAACCGGCTTCCACTTAATCACAAAATGCTCTAAGAGATGAGAGAGATCATCCTTCACCCGGAGCATCGCCATGAACGCCCCCCTTCCGCTGCATGCACCGCAAGCCGTCAAACCCGGCAAAGCCACATTCAACTGGGCTGACCCCTTCCTTCTTGAAGATCAATTGACCGAGGATGAGCGCCTGATCCGCGATAGCGCACGTGATTTCGCGCAAGAGGTGCTCCAACCGCAGGTGACGGACGCTTACCTCCATGAAAAAACCGACCCCGCGCTGTTTCGCCAGATGGGTGCTCTGGGCCTGCTGGGCGTCACCTTGCCGGAGACCTATGGCTGCGCGGGCGCGTCTTATATCGCTTATGGCCTTGTCGCGCGCGAGGTGGAGCGGGTCGATTCCGGCTATCGCTCGATGATGAGCGTCCAATCCTCGCTCGTGATGTATCCGATTTTCACCTATGGAACGGAGGCGCAGCGCCTTAAATACCTGCCCAAACTTGCCTCGGGCGAATTCATCGGCTGTTTCGGCCTCACTGAGCCGGATGCCGGTTCTGACCCGGCTGGCATGAAAACCCGCGCCGAGAAAATCCCCGGCGGCTATCGCCTCACCGGCTCGAAACTATGGATCTCGAACAGCCCCATCGCCGATGTTTTCGTCGTCTGGGCGAAAAGCAGCGCGCATGATGGCGAGATCAAGGGCTTCATCCTCGAAAAGGGCATGCAGGGTTTGAGCGCGCCGAAAATCGGCGGCAAACTCTCGCTGCGCGCTTCCATCACCGGCGAGATCGTCATGGAGGGCGTCGAAGTGTCCGATGACCAGCTTTTGCCGAATGTCTCGGGCCTCAAAGGCCCGTTCGGCTGCCTCAACCGCGCGCGCTACGGCATTTCATGGGGCGTGATGGGCGCTGCGGAAGATTGCTGGCACCGCGCCCGGCAATACGGGCTCGACCGTGTTCAATTCGGCAAACCTTTGGCGGGCACGCAGCTTTTCCAGAAAAAACTCGCCGATATGCAAACCGAAATCGCGCTCGGCTTGCAGGCGAGTTTGCGCGTTGGCCGCCTGATGGACGAGCAGCGCGAAGCGCCGGAGATGATCTCGCTCATCAAGCGCAACAATTGCGGCAAAGCGCTCGATATCGCGCGGCAGGCGCGGGATATGCATGGCGGCAACGGCATTCAGGCGGAATATCACGTTCTGCGCCACGCGCAGAATCTTGAAACCGTGAATACGTATGAAGGCACGCATGATGTGCATGCCCTCATTCTGGGCCGCGCCCAGACCGGGATTCAGGCGTTCTTTTGATGGAGATTGCAGAAGATTTTGCGCATCTCTTCACCCTGCGCGACGTGTTGCGCTATGCCGTGAGCCGGTTTCGCGCCGCGAACCTCCATCACGGCCATGGCGCGACATCGGCGCTGGATGAAGCGGCGTTTCTCATCCTCGAAAGCCTCTCGCTCCCGGTGGATGATTTCAACGCCTTCGCCGATGCGCGGCTGACGACGCGTGAAAAAGCCATGCTGGCCGAGCGGCTCGAAGCGCGCATCACGCGGCGGGTTCCGGCGGCGTATTTGACGGGCAAAACCTATCTTCACGGGTTTTCCTTCCGTGCTGACCATCGGGCGCTCATCCCGCGCTCCTTCATTGCTGGTCTTCTGTTCTCGCCGTTTTTCGAGGCGGGCGGCCTTGTTGATGCCGCGAGCATCACTTCCGTGCTTGATCTTTGCACGGGGGGCGGCTCGCTCGCCATTCTTGCCGCGCATGTCTTTCCGAATGCCAGCATTGATGCGGCAGACCTCTCGCCGGAGGCTCTGGCGCTTGCGGCAGAAAACATCGCCGATTACGGGCTTGAGGAGCGCATTACCTTGCATCAGGGTGATCTTTTCGCGCCGGTTGCGGGCAGGCGCTACGACCTCATCCTCTCGAACCCGCCTTATGTCGATGCGGAGACGATGGCGATGCTGCCCGCCGAGTTCCGCCACGAGCCGGGTATGGCGCTGGCCGGCGGGGCGGACGGGTTTGACCTCGTGCGCCGCATTCTTCTCAGCGCCAAGGCGCAGCTGAACCCCGGCGGTGGCCTTCTCTGCGAGGTGGGGCTGGACCGCGAGGTGCTCGACGCCGCCTTCCCCGCGCTTCCCTTCACCTGGCTTGATACCGAATCCAGCGAAGGCGAGGTGTTCTGGATTTCCGCTATAGATCTACCATAATGAATGGCATCACACGCCTTCCACGATGACGAAATCGCCGATGCTGATCGGCCAGCGGATGCGCCGCGCCGCTTCATATTCGGGTGAGAAAAAATAAGCGCGCGCGGCCTCGAAACTTGAAAATTCGATGACGACATTGCGCATCCGGCCTTCGCCCTCGACGATTTCGGCCCGCCCGCCACGCGCCAGAACCTTGCCGCCATGTTGCGCAATCGCCGCCGTGGCTTTGGCCGCATAGGCTTTGTAGCCCTCCATGTCATGCACCGAAACACGGCCGACAAGATAGCCTTTTGGGGTATGCTCGCTCATGGTATATCACCTTATATGTTTGAAATTTCATCGAGAATCGCGCGTAACGCCGCGCGTGGCTCTGAAGCGGCGCTGATCGGGCGGCCGATCACAAGCTGGCTCGCCCCCGCCTTGATCGCCGCGCCGGGGGTCATCACACGCTTCTGGTCGCCGATTGCGCTTCCCGCCGGGCGAATGCCGGGGGTGATGAGGGAAAACCCCGCCCCCACCACATCGCGCAGGGGCGCGATATCCGCCGCCGAGCAGATCAGCCCGGCGCAGCCCGAAGCCTCCGCCTGTTTCGCGCGTCGCGCCACGAGCGAGGCGACATCAAGCCCGTAGCCCGCCTCTTCAAGGTCGGCCCTATCCATCGAGGTGAGCACCGAAACGCCGAGAATGCCAAGCCTGCTGCCCGCCGCCCCCTTCACCGCCGCCGCCATGGTCTGCGGATAGGCGTGAACGGTGAGATAGGTTGCGCCAAGCCCGGCGACTTGGCTCACGCCCTTCTCGATCGTGTTCGGGATGTCATGGAGCTTGAGGTCGAGAAAAACCTTGCGCCCGGCGGCGACAAGCTCCCGCGCCAGATCCAGCCCGCCAATGAAGGCGAGTTCATAGCCGATCTTGAAAAACCGCGCTTCATCACCCAAAACGTCGATCAGGCGGCGCGCGGCGCTGATATCAGGAAGGTCGAGCGCGATGATGACGCGCTCTTCCAAAGGCATGCCCGCTGCCATAGCTTAGCTGATGCTGCCGCGCGCGGCTTCCCGCACAAGGCTTTCGATGGCGGCGGCAAGGAACCCGGCAACCCGCTCATCGCTGATTGCGCCATCTTCACCAAGCGTTTTGTCAGCAAAACCCACCGACACCATTTCCGGGATGACAAGCGCGCCAAAACCAAGCTCCAGCGAGGTGCGCAACTGCGTCAACGCGCGATAACCGCCCATAGCGCCGGGAGAAGCGCCGCCCAGCGCCACAACCTTGCCCTTGAGGCCCGTTGCCGGTGCGCCGGGTTTGGCGATGGTCGCCCAATCGAGCGCGTTTTTCAACAGCGCCGGGTAGCCCGCATTATATTCCGGGCAGGCGATGAAAAGCCCATGATGCGCGTCGATCAAGGTGCGGAATTTGGTTGCGGCTTCCGGGGTATTGCCAAAACCGGTGGCATCGCTGAAGGGCAGGGCAAAATCCGCCAGCGAGATTTCCGTGACCTCCGCGCCCGCCTTTTTCAGCTGCGTGGCGGCAGCTTTCGCCAGCCTTGTGTTGAGGGAACCTGCACGGGTCGAACCCGAAAAAACCAGAAGTCGAACCATGGGGATTGCTCTTTTCCTTGTTGAATCGCTGCTGTGGATTTAGAGGATGGAATGGAAACGTCAAATTCAATTCTCGAGCGTGGGAGTTTTGGAGTTCCTATGATTTTTGATGGTCTTGTCCCCGCCATTGGCAGAACGCCGCTCATCAAATTGAAACGCGCCTCGGAGGAAACCGGTTGCACCATTCTGGGCAAGGCGGAATTTCTAAACCCCGGCCAGAGCGTCAAGGATCGCGCGGCACTCTTCATCATCCGTGAGGCGATGGCGCGCGGCGCGCTCAAAAAAGGCGGCGTGATCGTGGAAGGCACGGCGGGGAATACCGGCATCGGCCTCGCCTGGATCGGCAATGCCCTGGGGTTGCGCAGTATCATCGTCATCCCCGAAACCCAGAGCGAGGAGAAAAAGCGCGCCTTGCGCATGATGGGCGCTGAATTGATCGAGGTGCCCGCCGCGCCCTATTCCAACCCCAATAATTTCGTGCGCGTTTCCGGGCGGCTCGCCGAGGCTCTGGCGAACAGGGAAGAAAACGGCGTGCTCTGGGCCAATCAGTTCGATAATATCGCCAATCGGCAGGCGCATATCGAAACCACGGGGCCGGAGATTTTCGCCGACACGCAAGGCAAGGTCGATGGGTTTATCTGCGCGGTGGGGTCCGGCGGCACGCTTGTCGGCACCGCCATGGCGCTTAAAGCGAAAAACCCCGCGATCAGGATCGGCCTTGCCGACCCCCATGGCGCGGCGCTTTACAGCTATTACACAACCGGCACGCTCAAAGCCGAGGGCAGTTCCATCGCCGAAGGCATCGGGCAGGGGCGGATCACCGCCAATCTTGAAGGGTTCGCGCCGGATTTTTGCTATCGCATCGCGGATAGCGAGGCGCTTGATATCGTCTTCCGCCTCGTGGAGGAGGAGGGGCTGGTTCTGGGCGCGTCCTCGGGGGTGAATATCGCGGGGGCCATGGCGCTGGCGCGTGAATTGGGGCCGGGGCACGTGATTGTGACGATTTTGTGCGATTACGGCCATCGCTATGCCTCCCGCCTCTTCAACCCGGAATTTCTGCGCGGCAAAAACCTCCCCGTGCCCGCATGGCTGGAACCACGGCCCAAACGCGATGTGCCATTGATCGCGTGATATTCCACGAAATCGGGTGGAGCGAATGCGCGTACTGCGCCATGATGTTTTTCTTCATGGAGGGCTTCATGCAGCATCTTGCGCCATCATCCCTGTCCGGCTTCACGCCTATCCCCGAGGGGGATTATCGCCTCGTGCGGCGGGCCTTGCGCTTCATCACGGAAGAAGCGCAGGCGCAGCCCGGCCTTGACGAAATGGCGGAGGCAACGGGCGTTTCCGCTGCTGAATTGACGGCTTTGTTTCGCCGCTGGGCCGGGCTCACGCCCAAAGCCTTCCTGCAGGCGGTAACGCTGAACCACGCGAAAGCCCTGCTCGATCAGGGCCTTCCTCTGCTCGATACCGCGATCGAGCTGGGGCTCTCCGGCCCCTCGCGCCTCCATGATCTTTTCATCACGCATGAAGCGATCTCGCCGGGGGAATATAAAACCGGCGGTGCCGGGCTGGATATCGCCTATGACATCGTGCCCTCACCCTTTGGTTTGGCCTTGCCGATGATCACGGAGCGTGGATTATGCGGCCTCGCCTTTGCCGATGAAGGGGGGGAAGCCGCTGCGTTCGAGGATATGCGCCGCCGCTGGCCGAGGGCGCGCTACCGGCGTGATGCCGCCCTGGCACGAACCCATGCCGCGCGGATTTTCGAACCCGCGCTCTGGCAGCCCGAGCGGCCTTTGAAGCTTTTTTTGATCGGCACGGATTTCGAATTGCGCGTCTGGGAGAGCCTGCTCGCTATTCCTTTCGCACGCGCCACCACCTATGCCAGCATCGCCGCGCGCATCGAAAAGCCCAAAGCTGCCCGCGCGGTGGGCGCGGCGGTGGGGCGCAACCCCCTCTCCTTCGTGGTGCCCTGCCACCGGGTTCTCGGAAAATCCGGCAATCTCACCGGTTATCATTGGGGGCTGACGCGCAAACGCGCCATGCTGGGCTGGGAGGCCGGGCATTCGACGTGAATGCCCATAGAGCAATTCCAGCGAAAGCGTGCCCCCGCGAAGGCGCGGATGGAAGCCGATTTATTGTAAAAAACATGCGAAAACAATAATACCAAAGGTCATTAACAATGACTCTTTGGTATTCTGTCCTGAATTTATCAAGCCATTGACTGCATTTGATCAATTCAGGGTCTTCAAAGGCCCCATGCGTCAGCATCCGGGGCCTTTGGTATAACATAAGAACATGTTTCGCTTGAAAACGCTTCAATTTCCCACAAAAGCGGTTGGCGCAGCCGAAATCGTTCGCGCCTTGCCGCTTTTGATTTCAAAAACCGCGATACCACGATCATTGAGGCCGTTGGCGCGGAAACGGAACACGCCATCCTGCCCGGAAAAGCCGTTGGGATTGGTGAGGGTTGCGTCCGTGAACCGCTGGCTGCCATAGCTTTGCGTCAGCGCACCCGCGAGGGTCACGGCATCATAAGAGAGGGTGGCGATGCGCGTCGGCGCTGTGCCGAACCGCTGCTGGTAGCGGCCTGCAAGCGTGTTGAACCGGGTATTGTCCGGTGCGGCGAACCACGCGCCGTCAAGGCTGGGCAAAGCCTGAACCTTCGGGTCGTTCCAGATGCCGGTGGAGACGATCTGCACCTGCTTGCCATTGATGCCCGCATTGCTCAAAGCCTGCATCACGGCCTCGATACCATCTGCACCCTCGCCAATGAAAAGGGTGTCAGACTGGCCAAGCCCGGCCTTGAGCCGCGCCACGGCCTGATCAAGCGAGGCTTTGTTGCCGGGCTGGAAGCGCTCCACCACGCTCACGCGCCGCCCGGACTGATTGGCGCTCGTCATGAATTCGGCCTCCACAACCCCGCCATAGGCGGATTGCGGCAACAGCGCGGCGAAGGATTTCTTGCCGCGCGAGCCGGCAAAACTGATGACCCGCTCGACATCCGATTGCGGCAGGAAGCTCAGGAGAAAAACGCCGCGCTGGGCAACGTCGGCATCGGAGGAAAACGCGATCACCGGCTTGCCTGCATTGCGCGCAACATTGGCGGCGGCCTGCACATTCGGGCCGAAAAGCGGGCCAAGGATCAATTCCGCTCCGGCGGCGATCGCCTCTTCACTCGCCTGTTTCGCGCCTTCCGGCGTGCCTTTGTCATCCTTGATCAGGATCTGGATGCCTTGCTCCCCGGCCTTGCCACCCGAAAAATCGTCAAGGGCAAGTTCGGCGGCGTTTCTGAGGCTTTGCGCCGCAACCTCGCCATTGGCAGAAGTGAGCGGCAGGATGAGCGCGATTTTCACAGCACCGGTGCCAAGCGTATCGGCGGATTGCGAGGCCGGTTTTTCGGGCTCCGAAAGGCCAAGCGTTTCAAGGCCCGTGCCTGCGCAGCCGAGGAGAGAGAGGCTTGTCGCTGATACGAGCACCAGTTTATGCATCAAGCCAGCAGCCTTCGGCCATTCCAGCGCAATACCACGCTGGCGCTTGGCGTTGGTCATGATATAATATCCCATCAGCGCGGCCCTTCTTTTGCGAAGCACCTGAAATCAATTCATACTTAGGCATATCATCATTAAAGTGAATAAAGTCCAAAGGTAAGTGCCATCACGCCCGGTGCGGCATGGGGGCGGCGTTCTCCCAATTCCGGTAAACCCAGACGCAGGCCGGTGGCAGGTTGAGCCAGATGCGGGGGCTGACATGCGCCTCAAACAGCTTCTGCTTCATCGGGATCGGAGAAACGATGGCATAGGTGAACTGGATGAAAGGTGCGCCGGGGTGCATCAGCGAAAAGGCCTCCTGCAGCAGCCCGATACGCTGGCCTTCCGGCCGCGTGAAAAGCGGCAGTGAGGAAATAAGCGCGGCGGCAGGCGCATCAAGATGGCTGGAAGCAAGCGTTTTGAGCGCATAGGCATCACCCTCGATCACCTTCGCCCTGGGGTAGCGCGCCCGCAGAAGCGCACAGAATTCAGGGTTGAACTCCAGAAGCACCAGCCGTTCTTCGCCAATGCCGCGCCGGATCAGCGCATCCGTCACCGGCCCCGTGCCGGGCCCGAGTTCGATGACGGGGCCGGGCAATGCGGGGTCAACATAGCTGGCCATTTTTTCCGCCAAGGCGCGCCCCGAAGGTGAAACCGCACCTGTTCGCAAGGGGTTATCGAGCCAGGATTTCAGAAAACGCCGTTCATCCCCGGTCTTGAAATCGCGTGCAAGGCGGTTGATCAGCTTTGCGCTGGTGCGCCGTGCCTCCTGAAAGGGCGTGAGCGGGCGAAGACGGGGCAAAGCACAAATCCTTTGAGCATCACGGCAATAGCAATGGTCCTGGATGCTGACGCATAAGGCCATTGAAGGGAACGAAAATATCTTATTTTTATCAAGGGATAAGATATTTTCGTGGCGAATACCAAAGAGTCATTGTCAACGCCCTTTGGTATAAGAATAGCGTAGCAGAAAAGCATCAAAGCGTGTATTTTATATTGATCCGCCAAAAAACTCTTTCATGCGCGCGAAGAACCCCGTCGATTCAGGATTGGTTTCGTGTGAGGATGCGGATTCAAACTCCTGCAACAAATCACGCTGGCGTTTCGTGAGGTTCTGCGGCGTTTCAACGATGGCCTGCACGTAAAGATCGCCGCGCTCGCGCCCCCTCAACACCGGCATGCCCTTGGCGCGCACGCGGAACTGTTTGCCCGATTGCGTGCCTTCGGGAATTTTCACACGCGTCTCCAGCCCATCCAGCGTCGGCACGGTAATCTCCGTTCCAATTGCGGCTGCAACCATGGAAATCGGCACGCGACAGAAAAGGTCCGCGCCGTCACGGCTGTAAAACCCATGCGGCTTGACACTCAGAAAGATATAAAGATCGCCGGAAGCTGCGCCGCGCGGCCCTGCTTCCCCCTCATTGGCAAGGCGGATGCGGGTCCCATCCTCAACCCCTGCGGGAATATTCACCGAAAGCGTGCGCTCACGCGTGACCCTTCCTGCGCCGCCGCAGGCGCGGCAGGGGTCTTCGATCACCTCGCCGCGCCCATTGCAGGTGGGGCAGGTGCGTTCGATCGAGAAAAAGCCCTGCGTCGCGCGCACCCGGCCCATGCCGCCGCAGGTGGCGCATTTTTTCGGCTTCGAGCCCGCTTTCGCCCCCGTGCCGGAACAAACCTCGCACAGGATGGCGGCGGGAAGGGTAATGCTTGCGGCCTTGCCCTTGAAGGCCTCTTCAAGCGTGATCTCAAGATTATAGCGTAAATCCGCGCCGCGCTCGCGCGTCTGCCCGCGCCGCCCGCCACCAAAGACATCGCCGAAAATATCCTCGAAAATATCCGACATCGAGGAGGCAAATTCCGGCCCGAAACCGCCTGCACCACCGCCCGCACCGCCGCCCTCAAAGGCCTGATGGCCGAACCTGTCATAGGCCCCCCGTTTTTGCGGGTCGGAGAGGATTTGATACGCCTCGTTCAATTCCTTGAACGTGCGCTCCGCCTCGGCATTGCCGGGGTTTTTATCCGGGTGATGCACCATGGCCAATTTACGGAATGCGGCCTTGAGGGCAGCGTCATCCGCCCCCTTCGCCACGCCGAGAATCTCGTAATAATCACGCTTGGCCATACCCGTGCCCCGAATTCCGCACCCTGCCTGCACCGATCAAGAAGGCGTGCAGGCAGGGTGCCATAACAACAAAACCGGGCATCAGGCCGATTTTTTCGTATCGTCCTTCGAAACATCCTTGAATTCGGCGTCGATCACGTCATCGGTCTTCACGCCGTCCTTTTCGGCATCCGCCCTGGCGGCGGCTTCCTGCTCGGCCTTGTAGATGGTTTCGCCGATTTTCATCGCCGCCTGCATCAGGTCATTGGTTTTCGCGGTCAAAACCTCGGCATCGTCACCGCCGAGCACCTCGCGCAAGGCAGCAACGGCTTTTTCCACGGCTTCCTTGTCCCCGGCGGGGAGCTTCGCCTCGTGCTCCTTCAGCGACTTTTCGGTGGAATGGATCAGGCTTTCGGCCTGATTGCGCGCATCCACCAATTCGCGGCGCTTTTTATCTTCCGCCGCATTGGCTTCCGCTTCCTTGATCATTTTTTCGATATCGGCATCGGAAAGCCCGCCGGAGGCCTGAATGCGGATGGCGTGCTCCTTGTTCGTCGCCTTGTCCTTCGCCGTGACATTGACGATGCCATTAGCGTCGATATCGAAGGTCACCTCGATCTGCGGCATGCCGCGCGGCGCGGGGGCAATGCCCATGAGGTCGAACTGGCCGAGCGCCTTGTTATCCGCCGCCATTTCGCGCTCACCCTGAAAGACGCGGATGGTGACGGCGCTCTGGTTATCCTCGGCGGTGGAGAAAACCTGGCTCTTCTTGGTGGGGATGGTGGTGTTGCGGTCGATCAAGCGGGTGAAAACGCCGCCAAGCGTTTCGATGCCCAGCGAAAGAGGGGTTACATCGAGGAGGAGAACATCCTTCACATCGCCCTGCAAAACGCCCGCCTGCACAGCAGCGCCGATGGCGACAACCTCATCCGGGTTCACACCCTTATGCGGCTCCTTGCCGAAGAACTGCTTCACCACTTCCTGAATTTTCGGCATGCGCGTCATGCCGCCAACCAGAACCACCTCATCGACCTGCCCGGCCTGAATCCCGGCATCCTTCAGCGCCTTCTTGCAGGGCTCGATGGTGCGCTGCACGAAATCCTCCACCAGAGCCTCGAATTTGGCGCGGGTGAGCTTCAAGGCAAGATGCTTCGGCCCCGTGGCATCCGCCGTGATATAGGGCAGGTTGATCTCCGTCTGCGCGGTGGAGGACAGCTCGATCTTGGCTTTTTCCGCCGCTTCCTTGAGGCGCTGGAGCGCGAGCTTGTCCTTCTTCAGGTCGATGCCCTGCTCTTTCCTGAACTCTTCCGCGAGATATTCGACAAGCCGCATGTCGAAATCCTCACCCCCGAGGAAGGTGTCGCCATTGGTGGATTTCACTTCAAACACACCATCGCCGATTTCGAGAATGGAAATGTCGAAGGTGCCGCCACCAAGGTCATAAACCGCGATGGTGCCAGCGGTTTTCTTATCGAGCCCATAGGCGAGCGCGGCGGCCGTCGGCTCGTTGATGATGCGCAGAACCTCAAGCCCCGCGATCTTACCGGCGTCTTTCGTGGCCTGCCGCTGGGCATCGTTGAAATAGGCCGGAACGGTGATGACGGCCTGCGTCACGCTCTGGCCAAGATAGGCTTCCGCCGTTTCCTTCATCTTCATCAGGGTGAAGGCGGAAATCTGGGACGGGGAATATTTTTTGGAATCCGCCTCCACCCAGGCATCGCCATTGTCGCCCTTGACGATGGAATAGGGCACGAGGCCCTTGTCCTTCTGCGTCAGCGGGTCGTTATAAGGGCGGCCGATGAGGCGCTTGATGGCAAAAAAGGTCTTTTCCGGGTTTGTCACGGCCTGGCGCTTGGCAGGTTGGCCGACAAGGCGCTCGCCATCCTGCGTGAAGGCGACGATGGAGGGCGTGGTGCGTGCGCCTTCCGCGTTCTCGATGACTTTGGGCGTCGCGCCTTCCATCACGGCGACGCAGGAATTGGTGGTGCCAAGGTCGATACCGATAACTTTACCCATGGAGAAGCTCCTCTTTGGCGAGCATGGCCGCATCACCCGAAGCGAAATGCGGCATTGTGAAAGAAAAAACGGTTGAATACGGGTTCAGAGCAGGATGTGTTCACATGGAACCGCATCCTGCTCTCATCTTCTTCTTTTCGCATGCTTTTTTGCGATGAACCGGTTTCCACTTCATCGCAGCATGCTCCAGAGCAGGATGTGTTCACATGGAACCGCATCCTGCTCTTTTCTTCTTTTTTCGCATGCTTTTTTGCGATGAACCGGTTTCCACTTCATCGCAGCATGCTCCAGAGCAGGATGCGATCACATGGAACCGCATCCTGCTCTCATCTTCTTCTTTTCGCATGCTTTTTTGCGATGAACCGGTTTCCACTTCATCGCAGCATGCTCTGGGTTAACGCTTCGTAGGCGCAACGTGAAACCGGCGCCTGTCACAGCGCGATATAGGAAGCAAAACTCCGCTTCACAAGAGGTTTCGAGCGTATTCCTGCTTGAGGCAATCCACAGGCGATGCGCTGCCCTGGGGCCTGGAAAAGCGCGGTGACGGGCAACGGCCCGTTTTTGCAGGGGCGAGCAGCGTCGTGCCGGGAAATGGCCGCACAAACGGGCCTTCAGCCTGCGCGGCGACGATCATTCTGAGGCTGGAAGGCAAGGCGCGCATGCGGCTCGCAATAGGTGCGGCCCGCGCCGCAATCGCCGCCGCAATAAGCAAAGCCGGCCTGAAGCGGGTCGCCGATCGGCCAGCGGCATACACCTTCGCGCAATTCCATGATGGAAATGCGCTTCGACATGGGCACCACGACATTGTCGCGCGGCTTGAGCACCACCTCCTGTTCAAGTTCAACGACTTCAACCATCGCAAGATTGCCCTTCACGCTGATACTGGCCGTTGGCCGCCCCTGTTTGACAAGCGTTTTGCTCCGTTGCCGGTTCGTGGAAACCGGCTTGCTCTTGGCACGGCCCGAAAGCCCTAATCGGTGCACCTTGCCGATAACGGCATTGCGCGTCACGCCACCAAGCTCGGTTGCGATCTGGCTCGCGCTCAGCCCTTCGCTCCAGAGCTTTTTGAGCTGCTCGATCCGCCCATCATCCCAAGACATTCATGCCTCCTAGAATAGCCGCTGAATCCAGACGTTCCTTGCGAAGGCAAGGTTTGGGTAAACGCACCGGAACTGAAAAAACCATCCCGCAGGATGCAGCCCTCACCAAAGGAGAGCATCAACGCAACTGATGAAACGGACCATAGCTGATATTTGGCCCGGCGTTGAGGGCAGGATAAAATATTAACCCTGTTTTCAACAGCGATCATCACTGATTCGCCAGAATCCGCCAAGCTGAAACCGCGCGGACAATACCAGAGGTCATGAGAGCATTTTGTGATTAAAGCCTGCCCCCGCGAAGGCGGGGATGGGAACCGGTTTCGCTGGAATTGCTCTAGGCATAAAATCTGCTACCAGATCAGGCGTGCCATTGTCATGTCAGGGCGTGCCGCATGCTGCTCTGCAAGCACTTCGAGCATCGCTGCATCATAAGACTGCCCCGCCAGGGCAAGCTGGTGCCCGTGAATGCCGGCACGTATGAACAGGCTTTCAAACCCCGCAGCCTTCGCACCGGCAATATCGGTACGCAAGGCATCACCGATGCACAGGATGCGGCCGGGTTTGGGCTCAAACCCGAGGCATGCAGTGATTTCCGCGCGCGCCACCTGATAAATCAGCGGCTTGGGCTTGCCGATCCAGAGAACATCGCCGCCCATCTCCTCATAAAGTGCGGCGATAGCGCCCGCACAGGGCAATAAACGCCCCCCCCGCTCGACGACCAGATCCGGGTTGGCGCAGAAAAGCCGGAGCTTGCGCGCCAGGGCCGCTTCGAGAAGAGGCCTGTAATCCTCCGCGACCTCGGTTTCATCATCAAAAGGCCCGGTGCAGAGAATATAACGGGCGTCTTCAAACCGGGCAGGCCCGGCATCAAGCCCCGCGTAAAGCCCGTTATCGCGCGCCGGGCCGAGATGATAAAACGGCGCATCGCCTTCCCTGGTCAAAAGGTCGCGCGTCACCCCGCCGGATGACACAATCCTGTCACAGGCGCTGCCGGTGATGCCAAATCCGGCAAGCTGATCAAAAATCGCGGCGGGCGCGCGCGGTGCATTCGTGACAAGAACGACGGCGCGACCCATGGCGCGCGCCTTCATCAAGGCTTCGGCTGCGCCCGGCGCGGCCTCGACGCCGTTATGGAGCACACCCCAGACATCGCATAAAATAGCATCATAACACGCGATAATATCATAAAGCCGCCGGATACGGGCGATGCTCATGGCGCGGGTTCAGGCGCGCCGGGCAAGATCGCGCAGGCCCCGCCGCTCGCTGACGGCAGAGGTTGCGCTGCGCGGCTCTGCCAGCATGTCCGCTTTGGCCGAAGCATGAAGGTCCAGCGCCTCTGATCGCACCGCCTGGGGCGGCGCAAAGGCAATGCCTTGCGCGAATTCGACATTGAGATCGATCAATTCGGCGATGCTGGCCTCGGCGCTGATCTCGTCGGCGATGAAGGAAAGCCGCTGGCGATTGAGCAGGGCCATCACATCCGCGACTGCGACTTCCATCACGGTTTCCGTATTCTGCACGAGCGTGAGGAAGGTCTGGCCGTCCATGCGCAGCCAGCGCACGCCCATTTTGGCAAGGCGCGGCGCATCGAGGTTGAAATCCTCCATCTCGCGCATGGCAAAACGGAAGCCAAGCTCGTGAAGGTTGCGCAAGGCCTCATGTTCAAAAGCAACCGCCTTGCGGAAGAAGCGCTGCGGCAGAGCAAGGACGAGACGCTGCGAGACGGAGGGCGCATCCGCCAGCAGTGCCGACAATTCGTCAAAGGCGGCCTCGCTCATGAGGTAGCGTTGGGAAATATCGACGAAGAGCAGAGCATCCCTGTCGCGGGTTTCAAAAGCGCGCGCGAGGCGGATCGCCTGGATCATCAATTTGCGATCAAAGGCGAGCTGATGGCCAACGGCCTCGACCGCATTGCGGATATCCGTGTTGGAAAGGCTGCTATCGCCTCCATCCGGCCGCAGCGTGATATCATAAGCACGAATGCGACGCTGCGGCAGGCGAACGATGCGCTGCAAATAGAGGTCGAACCGGTCTGCGGCGATGGCGGCGGCCACGTGCTGGCGCACGATACGCGGCGGCTCACGCAGCTCCGTCATGGTCGGAGGGGCAGGGATATCGCGGATCTGCGGTGCGGCGGCCTGCGGGCGCGCCATATCCGGCACGGCGGCCTTGGCAGGCGCGATCCAGCCTGTGCCTGCCTGCCCGCCCCCGTTCTGGGCGGATTGCGCGCGGCGCAATTCCGCCATCTGCGCGTCGAACGCCGTGTTGCGGCGTTCAAGCGCGGCAACGCTGTCGGCAATGTCCCGCACGAGGCCGCTCAAAACGGCGAGCTCGCCGGTTTTCATGGCGTGGTCACCGGACTGGGCCTCGCCGTTGCGCGCCTCTGCAAAGGCTTGATAGGTCTGGGTGTAGGTGTCGCGCAATTCGCGGGTGTGGCGGGCGAGCAAAGCGGCATGCTGGCGCGTGACATCGAGATGCTCGCGCAGCAGTTTCACATCCCGGATCTGCCCGCTCTGACGCAAGGCCGCCAGCGTCATCCCGCCGACAAGGATTCCCGCTACGCCCGTGAGCGCACCAATGGTCCCGGCAAGCTGCGCAACACCAAAGGTTGCGGCAGCGCCGGTGATTGCGAGCAGGAGGGCAATCAAAATGGAGCGGAAGCTCATGGGAAACCTGACACAACACAGACGAATCAAGACAATCAACCCTATTGGCCCTCATGGCAAATAGCGAGAGTGGATGCGCCCATCTCCCTGTGGAAATCTCGTCTTTTCACCAGAAATCCAGAGAAAAACATCGCCTGCCTGATGGCCGCCTTTATGCCCCCCTATGCCGAGCCGATGAAAATCCCCGCAACCAGCACGAGAACCCCGCCCACAACCACCTGAAACATCGATTGCAGGAAGGGCGTGTCCATGTATTTCGTTCTGATCCAGGCGATCGCGATCAATTCCACAGCCACGATAACAGCGGCAATCGACGTGGCGATGAGAAACGCATTCTGCATGCTGCTCGGCACGAGATACGGCAAGGTGTGCCCAAGCCCGCCCACCGCCGTCATGATGCCGCACACTGCGCCACGATACCACGGCGAGCCGCGCCCGGAAATCACGCCATCATCCGACATGGCCTCCGTGATACCCATGGAAATCCCCGCGCCCACCGAAGCGGCCATGCCGACAAGAAACGTCTCCCAGTTGTTTTTGGTGGCAAAGGCAGCAGCAAAAAGCGGTGCCAGCGTCGAGACCGAGCCGTCGATCAACCCCGCAAGCCCCGGCTGGACATAGGTGAGCACGAATTGCCGGTGCCGCGCGGCACCTTCATCATCCATCGCGGTATCGGTGAGATGTGCATCTTTCAGCGCATCGGCCTTGCGGCCATGCCCGCGCTCGATCTCCGCGAGTTCGAGAAAGGTTTCACGGATACGCGTATCCAACGTCTGGCTCGCGGCCTTGTCGTAAAAATTCGCGGCCTGCATTTCCATCAGCGCGGCTTCGTCGCGCATTTTTTCGGGGTCGAGGTTTTTCGTCCACCAGACCGGGCGGCGGGTGAGAAAATCGCGCACATCCTCGCGGCGGATAGGCGGCAAATGTTCGCCGAAGCGCTGCCGATAGACCTCGAACAAGGTGCTGCGATGTTCACGCTCCTCCTCCGCCATCTCGTTGAAAATCCTGGCGGAAGCCGGAAAGCTTTCAAGGCAGGTATCCGCAAAGAGCTGGTAGATGCGGCTATCCTCCTCCTCATTGGCGATGGCGAGCGCGAGAACCTCACGCTCGGTGAGGTTGGCAACGGTTTTTTTCGTAAAAAACGAGGGCAGGAACGCCATGGGAGCCTCATAGATTTGAATCATTCTAAACTAATGATCACTTAGCGCGCATGGTTGCTCAAATCAATGCGGGCGAAACACCGGGCCTTGCGGGAAGCGAGAATATTCTCCTGGGTTACGCAAAAAGCGAAAATCATTCTGTTGGCAGCGGATGATCTGTTCTTTATAAAGAACGTTCTAAAGAAAAGCCGTTTTGTTCTTTTCGCAATCCAGCCCGAGGTTGACCCATGTCGCATTTGCCCCTGTCGCGTTTTTCATTGAGCCGCCGCCAGTTCGGCCTTGCCCTTGGTGCCACGCTTGCCGCGCCCGCGCTGGCGCGCGCTCAAGCTGTGAAGGAAATCCGCATCGATTTTGCCACTTATAACCCGCTGAGCCTGATTATCCGCGAGGAAAAGCGGCTCGAAAAGGAATTCGAGAAGGATGGCATCGCCATTCGCTGGGTGCAGAGCCTCGGTTCGAACAAGGCGCTTGAGTTTTTGAACGCCGGCTCGCTCGATTTCGGCTCGACAGCCGGGGCTGCGGCGCTGCTCGGGCGCATCAACGGCAACCCGATCCGCGCGGTTTCGGTGTTCTCGCGCCCGGAATGGACGGCGCTTGTCACCAAACCCGGCAAGGGCGTGGAAAAAATCGCGGATCTGAAGGGGAAAGCCGTCGCCGTGACGCGCGGCACCGACCCACATATTTTCCTCATCCGCGCCTTGGCTGAGGCGGGCCTCAAGGAAAAGGACATCAAGCTCGTGCTGCTCCAGCACCCGGATGGCAGAACGGCGCTTGCGCGCGGCGATGTCGATGCCTGGGCGGGGCTCGACCCCTTGATGGCGGCAGCCGAGATTGAGGATGGCGCAACGCTCTTCCATCGCAAGCCGGAAAACAATACCTGGGGCATCCTCAACACCCCCGCAAGCTTCGCCGAGAAAAACCCGGAGATCGTCACCCGCGTCATCACGGTTTATGAGGCGGCGCGCAAGGCGGCCCTGGCCGATATCAAGCCGGTTCAGGCAGCGCTCATCGCCACCGCGCGCCTGCCCGAAGCGGTGATCGCGCGTCAGCTTACCCGCACCGATCTTTCCACCAGCGTCATCGGCAAGGTGCAGGCGGAGGCGATCACTGCCGCCGGGCTTGCCTTGCAGGAGGCGGAGGTGATCAAGGGCGATGTGGACGTCAAGGCACAGGTTCTCGCCTTGATCGAGCCGAAATTCACCGCCCGCCTCGGGGCGTAAGAGGCGCGAGGGCATGCGCATTTTTCTGCTTTGCGCAGCACGGTGCAATGGTTAAAGGCAAGGCGATGCCAGCCACGCCCGACCCTGCCTCTCTCCAGCCCCGCCCCGGCCTCCGCTTCGCCGGTGCGGCCCTCGGGCTCGTGCTCCCGCTGCTCCTCGCTTTGGGGCTGGAGCTTGCTGTGCGTTTTGGCGTGATGGAAGGTCGGCTCACCCCGCCGCCGAGCAAGATTATCACCACGCTTTCCGGCCTTGTGGCTTCGGGTGAATGGTTTTCGCACGCTTTTGCCACCCTGAAGCGCGTGGCGTTCGGCTTTGGCATTGGCGCGAGCCTCGGCATTCTCATCGGCGCGCTTTCAGGCGCGATGCTGCTGGTGCGCCGCCTGATCGACCCCGCGATTCAAGCCTTGCGCGCTGTGCCCTCCATTGCCTGGGTGCCGCTTTTCATCCTCTGGTTCGGGATTTTTGAAACCTCGAAAATCACCCTGATTGCGGTCGGGGTGTTCTTTCCGGTTTACCTCGGGGTTCTCGGCGCGGTTCTCGCGGTTGATCGCAAGATCATCGAGGTGGGGCGCGTCTTCAGGCTTTCGCGGTTTGATCTCGCGCGCCGCATCATGCTGCCTGCCACTTTGCCCGCGCTCGTCATTTCATTGCGCGCGGGTTTGGGCCTCGGCTGGATGTTCGTGGTGGCGGCGGAAATCATGGGCGCATCGGAAGGCCTTGGCTTTCTTCTGATCGATGGCCAGCAGGTCGGGCGGCCTGACCTCATCATCGCGGCGATTTTTTCCTTCGCGCTGCTCGGCTTTCTCACGGATTGGCTGCTGGATCATGCAACGCGGCCCTTGCTGGTGTGGCGCGATGATCTCTCCTCCTCGGAGGGGGCGTGATGCTGAAACTCGATGCCGTTTCGCGCGTTTTCCCCGGCGGGCAGCAGGCTCTCGCGGGCATCACGCTCGATATTGCCGAAGGCGAGATCGTCGCCATGGTCGGCGGCTCGGGCTGCGGCAAAACCACCCTTTTGCGCCTCATCTCCGGACTCGACCAACCAAGCGCGGGCGATATTCTGGTGGATGGCCGCACCATTGATGGCCCGAACGAAAAGGTCGGCCTCATCTTTCAGGAGCCGCGCCTTCTCCCCTGGCTGAGCGTTGCGGAGAATATCGGCTTTTCGCTGCATCATCTTTCCAAAGCCGAGCGACAGGAGAAGGTGGAGCGCGCTTTGCTCCGCGTCGGGCTTGGCGGTTATGGTGCGCGCTGGCCGCGCCAGCTCTCCGGCGGGCAGGCGCAGCGCGTCTCCATCGCGCGTGCGCTCATCGCGCAGCCGAAAGTTCTTTTGCTCGATGAGCCGTTTTCCGCGCTTGACGCCTTCACGCGTGCTGCGCTTCACGAGCATCTCATCGCGCTCTGGGAGGCCGAGCAGCCGACGCTGCTTCTCGTCACCCATGATGTCGAGGAAGCCGCGATATTGGCGGATCGGGTCATTGTCATGCAGCCGCATCCGGGGCGTATTTTCGCCGAACTCACCGTTGATCTCCCCCGCCCGCGCGACCGGCTGGATGACAGGCTGCATGATGTGAAGCGGCGCATCCTCAAAGCGCTTGACGGCTCGCTCAATGATGCGCAATCCACATCCTCACAAAACGATGCTGCCGCCTTCTGGTGGTAAACGGGAGAGACCTCATGGATGCCGAAGCCCTGCGTGCCCTGCAAGCGCCGCTCAAAGCGAAATACCGTTCCGATGACAAGGCCGCGACCATCACTCTTCGCGCCAAGGGCGCGATTGATGAGGCAAAAATCGCCTGCAAGCTCGAAACCGGCCGCGCCATCGCCGAAGCGGGGCTTCACCCCCTCACCGGCGGCACGGGGATGGAGCTCTGCTCGGGTGATATGCTGCTCGAAGCGCTTGTCGCCTGCGCGGGCGTGACCTTGAAGGCGGTCGCGACCGCGCTCGCCATCCCGCTGAAAACCGGCGAGGTTCTTGCGGAGGGTGATCTTGATTTTCGTGGCACCTTGGGCGTTGATAAGGAAGCGCCGGTGGGTTTTATCGCCATCCGCCTCACCTTCAAGCTGGAAACCAGCGCGGATGAAGCGCAAATCGCGCAGCTCATCAAGCTCACCGAGCGTTATTGCGTGGTGTTCCAGACGCTGAAAACGCCGCCCGCTTCAGAGGTGATCATCGAGCGGGTGTAGGGCATGACGATTTCATACCAATGGCCCCTGATGCTGATGCATGGCCATTGAAGGAAACGAAAATATCTTATTTCTAGAGCAATTTCAGCGAAAGCATGCCCCCGCGAAGGCGGGGGTGGGAACCGGTTCCTGCCCCTGTCATTGCGACCGCGAGCGAAGCGTGGCGGGAAGCAATCCAGACTTCTTTTTCTTTTTGCCACCTCTGCGGAAAGCGGCAGAATTTTTTGTCTGGATTGCCACGTCGCTCCGCTCCTCGCAATGACAGCCTCAGCGTTTTTCACCAGCCTGCTGAAGCGTTTTTGTCTTCGATGGACTCAAAAACACGCTCTATCTTCTTGTGTTATCGCATTTTCTTTCGATCAACCGGTATCCACTTGACTACAAAATGCTCTATCGCATGCTGCGATAAAGTGGATACCGGTTTATCGCAAAAAAGCATGCGAAAAGAAGAAGATGAGAGCAGGATGCGATTCTGTATGAACGCATCCTGCTCTAAAGAGTCAGTGTTCATGACCTTTGATATCAGATGACCGAAAAGCTGATTTCGAACACTTTCTGAACCATTATAACCATCACTGAAGCGACTTTGGATCGGGCGGCAACACACCCATACCCGCATCACATGATACACCCTGTTGAGACAGGACAGCTACCCCTCGATAATGAGGATATGCAGGCTCCTTGGCCCATGCGCGCCCAGAAGAATGGTCTGCTCGATATCGCCCGAACGCGAGGGGCCGGTGATGCAATTCACCGTGCGCGGCATGCCGCCCTTGCCATACATCTTGCGAAGGCGCGGCCAGACACTTTCAAGATCCCCCGTGATATCCGCCGCATTCAGCACCACGAGATGATGATCGGGCAGGAAATTCAGCGTCGTCGGGTTTTCCGCGCCGGAAAAAAGCACGAGCGTGCCGGTTTCCGCCACCCCCGCCTCGGCATGGCTGATGGCGGCAAGATCAAGCCCGAGGCTGCGGCCATGGCTCACTGCAAGCGTCGTTTTGTCCCAAGGCAGGGTTTTGAGGCGCGTATCCTCCCCCATGCGGATGGCGGCGGGGAGGTTGTTCTCACGCAGATAGGTCGCCACCGCTTCCGGCACGGCTGAGGCATCAGCAAGGCTGATGACGCTCGCCTGCACGCCCTCCGCCTTTTCGATGAAGAGCGCGAGCTTGCCCGCGGCATCGCGCTGCCCGCGCGCGGGGATCAACCCTTTCGGCGCGCGCTCGATGCGCTCCTCAACGGCGGCGATGCGCATGCGCTCATCACCGCTCACACCCAGCGAGCGGCGGATGGAGGCAAGAATGGTGGCGCGGGAGGATGTCATGCCCGGCCTCCGTTCTGGCTCGCGCGCTTCTTCCACGCGGCCTGAAAGGTTTCGCCCTCGGGGGCGGCGAAATCGCGCCCCTTCGTCCAGGCGCCGAGGCCGGGCAGGCTGGAAAAGCGCCCGCGCCCACGCGAAAGAAGCGCCAGCCCCTTCATCGCCGCACGGGTGGCAAGGCCGTAAAGCCTCGGGTTTTTGGCGAAAAACGCCCAGAAGCCAAGGCCATAGCGCGCAAGAGCGGGGTTGAGATTGCGCTCGAATTCGCGCTCGCGCCAATGGCGCATCATATTGGGGAGCGGAATTTTCATCGGGCAGACGCTTTCGCAGCGCCCGCAAAAGGTCGAGGCATTGGGGAGGTGCCCCGCCTCATCCACCCCGATGAGCGAGGGCGTGAGCACGGAGCCCATCGGGCCGGGATAGATCCAGCCATAGGCATGCCCGCCGATCTGGTGATAAACCGGGCAATGGTTCATGCAGGCGGCGCAGCGGATGCAGCGCAGCATATCCTGAAATTCCCCGCCCAGCATCGAAGAACGACCGTTATCGAGCAGGATGACGTGGTAGTCCTCCGGCCCGTCAGCGTCGCTTGCGCGCTTCGGCCCGGTGGAGAGCGTGGTGTAAACGCTCATCTCCTGCCCGGTGGCAGAGCGGGCGAGAAGCCGCAAAATCTGGCTCACATCTTCAAGGGTCGGCACCAGCTTTTCGATCGAGGCCATGACGATGTGAACCTTCGGCAAAATCTGCGTCAAATCGCCATTGCCTTCGTTGGTCACGATGATGGAGGTGCCGGTTTCGGCGACAAGGAAATTTGCGCCGGTAATGCCGACATCGGCGGCTAAAAACCGCTCCCGCAATACGCCGCGCGCTTCGGTGAGGAGCGCGGTTTTTTCATCAAGGTTGCGGGCGGGGTCGAGATGGGTGTGAACGCGGCGAAAATCCGCCTCGATCTGCCCCTTGTTGAGGTGAACGGCGGGCGCGATGATGTGGCTTGGCGCTTCACCGCGCAGCTGGATGATATATTCGCCCAGATCCGTCTCGATGGGGGTGATGCCGTTGGCGCTGAAATGCGCGTTCAAACCCACCTCTTCGGTGATCATGGATTTGCCTTTGGTGACGGTTTTCGCCCCCGCCTTCTGGCAAATCTCAAGCGCGATGGCGCGCGCCTCGGCAGCATCAACCGCGAAATGCACATGCCCGCCGCTTTCCTCGACCTTCGCGGCATAAGCTTCGATGTAAAGATCAAGATGCGCAAGGGTGTGGTTCTTGATCTCCTTGCCGATCTCGCGCAAAGCCTCGAATTCGGGCAGATACTGAACGGCTTTTGCGCGTTTATCGATGAAATTCTGCCGCACGGCCTTGAGGTTGCCGGTGAGCTGGCCATCCGCCATAGCGCGGGTGGCATTGGCCTTGAAGCTCTGGGTGGTGGCGTGAACGCTCATGAGCTTGCTCCTGTGGCTTTCTGATCCTCAACACGCGGCGCGGCTTCGCCGATCGCCGGGCCATCCGCCATGCCCGCGAGAATCTCGGCCACGTGCCGCACCTTGATGGGCGAGCCTTGGCGCGAGAGTTTGCCCGCCATGTTCAAAAGGCAGCCGAGATCACCCGCAAGCAGGGTATGCGCCGCGCTTTTTTCGATGGTCGCCGCTTTTTCCGTCACGATTTTATCGGAAATCTCGCCATATTTTACGGCAAAGGTGCCGCCAAAGCCGCAACACACATCCGGGTTTTCCATTTCGGTGAGGCTCAATCCCTCAACCGAAGCGAGGAGCTTGCGCGGCTGATCCTTGATGCCAAGCTCGCGTAAGCCCGCGCAGCTATCATGATAGGTCACGCTCCCCTCATGCTGCGCCGAAACCGCCGTAACGCCGAGGATATCGGTGAGGAAGCTGACAAGTTCATAGGTTTTGGCAGAAACCGCATGCGCGCGCGGCGCGAGGTTCGGGTCGCCCGCAAAAAGCTCGGGGTAATGTTTTTTGATCATGCCGCCGCAGGAGCCGGAGGGCACGACGATGTAATCATAAGGCTCAAACGCCGTAATCATTTGCAGTGCGAGGTCTTTCGCCGTTTGCCTGTCCCCAGAATTGAAGCCGGGCTGGCCGCAGCAGGTTTGCAGCGGCACCTCGACGATGCAGCCTGCATCCTCCAGCAATTTTGCCGCCGCAAAGCCGATGGAAGGGCGCATCGCATCAACAAGGCAGGTGGCAAAAAGGCCGATGCGCGGCTTTTTCGTGCGCATCTCGATCATTGGCGTTTCCATGAAGGCTCTCGCGTCCCTGTTCTTTCCCGACAAACTTTATGCCATGTAAAACCGGGCGGGGGTGAAGCGCAAGCATTCCCCCCGCGCGAGCATCGGTATTTTCCGGGAAAGAGGCATCAGCATGGCGTCGTCTCTTTATCAGCTCGCAGAATGCGGGTTTGCACCCCCGGCCCAAGCCCTTGCGGCTGGTCAGCCTTGCCTCGTGCTGGCATCGCGTTTCGCCATGCCGGAGGGCTTGCCCGCCCCGCTGGCGAGCGAGCAGAGCGCCGCCGCGCATTTTCGGGATGCAGCACAGGCGGAAGGGTTTCTGCTGCGTCGCCGCATCACGCGTGGCATCGTGGCGCGGGCATTCGGCCGCGCGCCGGATGAGATGACGATCACGCCAGATTCCAAGGGAAAGCCGGTGTTGCAGGGCGCGGGGCTGGCGCTGCACCTTTCTTTCGGCGCGCACGGTGAGGTTGCGCTGATCGGGATCGCGCATCAGCCGATCGGGGTTGACCTTGAGGGCGAGATCGCGCCCGAGGCCCTGCCGCTGAACATCCTGCGTCAGGATGAGCGCGCCGCCCTCCTCGCCTTGCCTTATGCAGAACGCGGCCCTGCCTTCCTCACCCTCTGGACCTTGAAGGAGGCGGTGGTGAAGGCTTTGGGATGCGGGTTCAGCGTGCCGCCGGAGGCTGTTCACCTGCCGCTTTCCTGGCTTGCGGCTAAGGTCAGCCCCGGCGGTTTTCACGAAATTCCAGTGATCGGGGGGGACATGATCTTGACGGCGCACCCAATTCAGGTTTTGTGCTACGAAAGACCAGTAATGCCGCTCCGGGGAATGGCGCATGGCCCGCAAAAAACCGGGCTTTGCATCGCAGCCCTGCTTTTGGGGCGCATGGCATAAGGGCGGTCGCAGGCAGAGGCATAAACATCTCATGGATTTCATAACGCCTTACATCATCCCCGTTTTGCAAATCGTCTGGATCGATTTGTTGCTCTCGGGTGACAATGCCATTGTCATCGCGCTTGCCTGCCGCTCCTTGCCGCCGCATCAGCGGCGCATGGGCATGTTGCTCGGTGCGGGCACCGCGATCGGGTTGCGCATCATTTTTGCCATTTTCATCACGTTTTTGCTGGGTGTGCCGTTTCTGAAAATTCTCGGCGGCGTTCTTTTGCTCTGGATCGGCATGAAACTCGCCGCCGGGGAAGAGGAGAGCGAGCATAACATCGAATCGAGTGATAATCTCTGGCGCGCCGTGCGCACCATCGCCATTGCCGATGCCGTGATGAGCCTTGATAACGTGGTGGCGATTGCTGCTGCCTCGGGCGGGAATATCTGGCTTTTCATCTTCGGCCTGCTGCTTTCCATTCCGCTCATCATTTTCGGCTCGACATTGCTCTCGGCCATCATTGATCGTTTTCCGATCATCATCTGGGCCGGTGCAGCCCTGCTGGGCTGGATCGCAGGGGAGATGATTGTTTCGGATGCTTTCGTGATGACCTGGCTGCAAGGGCTCTCGCCCGGTTCCATCGCCAGCGTCACGACATCGGATGGCCATGGCGGCACCAGCGTCATCACGAAGCCGATCACCAGCATTTACTATGGCGCCGCCGCGCTGGGTGCGCTGATTGTGGTGCTTCTCGGCATAGGGGCAAGGAAGCACGCGGCAAAGGCTGCGTAACGCTTCGGCTGTTTACGGATGGTTTTTGATCTGTGGCGGATGGTACAGTCGGGTGGACTTGAACCACCGACCTTCGGAGCCACAATCCGACGCTCTAACCAACTGAGCTACGACTGCATGAGGGTTTCCCTAAAGCCAATCGCGGCTGATTTCAAGCGCTGATGCCGGGAAAATGCGCGCAAGGCGCATCGCGCTTCTGACCGTGACGGTGTCAGGAAAAAAGGCACCGGACTCAACCGGTGCCTTTCATGGTCTCGAACGCTCTGGTTCAGCGCATCACCCCGTTAGAGCATTTTCAAGCGAATTGGATACCGATTCGCGTGAAGAAAATGCGATAAAACAAGAAGATAGAGCGTTTCAGCCGACTCAGTCTTCGCAGGAAACGCTCCAGAGGAAGAACGGCTGGCGGGGGAGTGCGAAAACATCAACTCAGCGTTTGAACGCCACAACCACGCTGTCTTTCACCGGCTCGACAACATCGCTCGCCATTTTCCGGGCCAAAGCCGCAAAATCCTTCGATTGCGCCTGCAAGGCTTCAACCTGCGTTTCGATGAAGGATTTCTGCAGGTTCAGCGCGTCATTCAGCGTTTTTGCGGCAAACAATGCCTGAACATGCTTGAGGCTGGCATCGCTCTGGCTGCGAACGAGGTCGAACAGCTTGGAATTGAAAGCGCGCGAACCGGCCTGCGCCGCCTGGAAACTTTCTTCCAGCTTGTCGGAGGCGGTGTCGGCTGTGCCCTTCAGGCTGGCATATTGGCTGCGGAACTGCTCAAGGCTCTTTTCCGTGGTGGCGCGCATGGTTTCCTGAAAATCGGCCAGCGGCTTCAGCAGCGTTTCAGCGGCAACGGGGGTCGCGGCAGCAGCTTTCGGCTCGGCGGATTTGGCCGCGACATCCAGCGCGGCGGGCCCGGCCTGAACCGGCACGGCTGGCTTGGCCACGGGCGCGGCTACAACCGGCGCAGTGACTACAGCTGCGGCGGGTTTGGGGGTTGATTTTCTTGCAATGCTCATGATGGATCTCCAAAAGCCTTTGTGATGATGCGGCGTAATGCCATGACCGAATTCGTAAAGGTGGTGAAACGCGCGCCTCTCGAAGAGCCTTGCTTTCAACGCCCTGCCTGATGACGACACAACACCTAGCAAAGAAAATGGTGCGGTGCAACATTATTGTGCGTTGCACAATAGTTGCTACCGGAGCAAACCGCCCTTTGGCTCCTTCCGTCTGTTTTGTGGCGGAGAAACTCAGGCTTGACCATCAGCCCATGCCTATGGCACAGCCTTTCATAATGCTGCGGTAGCTCAGTGGTAGAGCACTCCATTGGTAATGGAGAGGTCGAGAGTTCAATCCTCTCTCGCAGCACCAGGCACTTTCATGGAAACTGATGATTTTCCGGTTCTGACGGAGAAGTTCGGCGATTTCAGCCGCTTGCGCCAGTGCCCTGACAATAGAGAGAGCCAAAGACAGGGATTTGAGCGCGTTCTTCAGGACCTTATTCGGCGCAATTCTCCGCGACCAGTCAGACATTTCCCGGGGATTGAAGGTGCGCTGATCAGAGACCGGTTCGAATTTCATCGGAGATTGGTTTGAATGACCGCCACGCGCCCCGAAGTGGCCGTCCGAGCGACACATACGAACTCTTGACAGCCGACGATGTTCATCAGGTATCCCACCGCAGATATATCGAGCGCTTCTACAATCTGCGGCGACGCCATTCAAAACTGGGATATCTCAGCCCGATGGCGTTCGAAGCAAGGGCTATGACAGCCTAAACCGGGTGTACACAAAACCGGCAGCAGGCCAGCGGGACAACGTGTTCGTGGAAAGGCTCTGGTGCATGATCAAATACGAGGAGGTCTACCTGCGTGCCTATACCAGTGTCTCGGAAGCCCGGGCTTCGCTGGGTCGATACATTGATGGCTTCTATAATACCCGCCGCCCGCATTCGAGCCTTGGCCGGTTGACGTCGGACGAGGCATACGTCAATGCGCTGCCGTCGATCCAGATGGCGGCATAACCGAGGCAGGAATCCACTTAAGAAACGTCCCGAAACTGTTCAAACAAACCGAGCCAGCTCTATCAAAACCGAATAATCTTCACGAGTTTGTAAAGTTAATGTCAGTTCATCATGGCGGCCGGGCTGTGATGGGGCTAGTTGCAAGGGTTTCGTAAAAGGATTGGCGGAAGATCAATTTCAAGAAGGGAAAACCTTCCAAAAAAGGAAAAACCTCCTGGGGAAGCGCCATGAATCTCGTCAGCCGTGCCATCGCCCGATTTCTCGTCAAGCCCATAAGGGGCTATGAACCCGCCACCACGCCTGATTTCGACGTGCTGCGCGGCGTGCTCAAACCGGCGGATGTCATTCTCGTCGAAGGGAATATCCGGGTTTCCAGCGTCATCAAATACCTTACGCAATCCACCTGGTCACATGCGGCGATTTATGTCGGTGATGTTCTGGGCCGTGCGGAGCCGGATGGTGAGCCCCATGTTCTCATCGAAGCGGAAATGACAGAGGGCATTGTCTCCTCGCCACTCTCGAAATACCGCGACACCCATATCCGCATCTGCCGCCCCGTGGCCCTGATGGAGGATGACCAGAACCGCGTCGTTACGTTCCTCAAGGCCCGTATCGGGCAGGGCTATGATATCAAGAACGTGCTCGATCTCGCGCGCTATCTCATCCCGCTGCCTATCCCCGCGCGCTATCGCCGCCGCATGCTCGCGCTTGGCTCGGGTGACCCCAGCCGCGCCATCTGCTCCACGCTGATCGCCGAAGCCTTTCAAAGCGTGCGCTACCCTATTCTGGCAAGGGTGGAAAACGTGGAAGAGCGCAAAAAGGTGCGCTCGCGCTATGCGCGCAAGGAGATTTTGCACATTCGCCATCATTCGCTTTATGCGCCGCGTGATTTTGATATTTCGCCCTATTTTGCCATTGTCAAACCCACCATCGAATCAGGTTTTGACTACAAGGCCCTGCGCTGGAACGGGCAGATCGCTGTTTTGCCCGTCAAGGCGCATAGCGGCCCGGAACTGGTGTTGCGGCAACGCCTGGCAGGTTAGAGCGGTTTCCAACCTGATTGAATCAGGTCGGCCGCTCTATCTTCTTCTTTTTATCGCATTTTCTTCGATCAACCGGCAACCACTTGATCGGAAAATGCTCTAGATGTGAGCTTTCCATAGGTTGTCCATTCGAAGCAGATCGAGGAGACTGGAGTTACAACACCTCAGTTTTTCAGGATCGCTCCGAATGAACATTCATAAGAATGCCCGACTGACG